>JGI24891J29808_1000100_pt1 | contig 114629 bp, 108 predicted proteins | sample FreactcultuFSWF8_FD_29808 | JGI IMG/M metagenome (IMG submission 29808) | reverse complement strand
AAACCGACGCCTAAGAGATTCGAACTCTTGCTCCCGAAGGAAATAGATTTCTAGTCTATCGCTATAACCACTCAGCCAAAGCGCCGAACTGTTGGGAGTCGACTGACTCCAAGCCAAGATGTTTCCGTGAACTCCATCCTCGAGAGGTACACTCAAGGCAGCGATGGTGCGGTAGAAAACGGTTAGAAACATGTTGGCTCGCAGTCAGTCGACTTACAACAGTTCGGTGCTTTGGCTAAGTGGGCGCTGCGCGGCTTCGGGTACAGGAAAGAGTACGATAGAAGACAGAATGGGTTGCTTGGGCAGACGAGAAAAGAGTGGTCTGAACATGTTGGCCATGAGTTTGAGAATCGATAATGTGGTATGTTAGAAGCAGAAGAGGTGCTGCGCTGCCTTCTGTGTGTGTGACATTGACTTTTCCGGCAATCGTGGCCTACAGCGCCTACTTCGTGGTCCTGCTGAACATGTTAAATCTGGATGTAGGACGTAGGAGGATTGATGCCAGCTCTCTAATAAGCTAAGTGGGTGTCTGCGAAGCCTCGACCGATGACGTGTATGACCCTGCTCCTCACGAAGTCTTGTTGCTAGTATGACCTTGTCGGAACTTTCGACTATTCTCTAGTTCTTTAACGACCTGCTTGGTCGGGATAGTCTCGCCTTAAGACTGTATGAGAGCAGAGACCGAAGCAGATGGGCCAGTTTAAAATCCTCGAACATGCTGCTGCCGGCGTGGCTTGCTGTTGGCCTATCTTGAGCCTATCGAACCCAAAATTCGACAACAGACAAGCATCATGTGAACGACGAACAACAATCATTGACCACACTTAAAGAGAGTAATACACAAGACCAGGACGCACGCCGCTAATCGCGGGTTCCTCCTAAAACGACAAAAATGCCGCTTCCGTCGATTGAACCGCCGTTGCTCAACAGCGCCAATCCGTGGTGCAACACACGAGAGGACCTCGAAGCCCTCTACCTATGCCCCAACACGGGTGCTGTGACGACAAGGACGAGTCTACTTCACGGCTTCCCACACGATGACTCGATACACCAGCATGCCTTCTTCTCTACGCAATCGCAAACCTCGACGACAGCACCCGACTACACCATCAGTGGGAAAGAGTACCCAGCCAGTCTCAACACATTAGGCTATTCGCCCACTCCGCTAGACACCTATCTCACCTGGATCGAGCAAATAGTCACTGCATCGCCGAATGCAAAACCCAAGCCTTTCGTCGTATCGGTTACGGGCTCGCCGCAACATGTCGCAGAATGCTATACCCGAGTCGCTGCCCTTGCTGCCCGTTTACACATACCGCTCGCAGTGGAGGTCAACCTCAGCTGTCCGAACATCGCAAACAAGCCACCACCAGCATATTCCGGTGACGCGCTGAAAGAGTATTTGGATGCATTGAAGGATATACCACGCACAGTGCCACTAGGCCTGAAGACACCCCCGTATACCTACGCCGGTCAATTCAAGACGCTGATAGATACGTTGCGTGGGGCTGAGACGCAAATCGACTTTCTTACTGCCACGAACACACTGGGCTCTTGCCTTGTGCTTGGAAACGAGGGAGCTCGTCAGTATCAACCATTGCTTCCATCAGCAGCAGGTACGGGTATTGGTGGACTTGCAGGCGAGCCTTTGCACCCACTTGCTCTCGGAAATGTCGCGACACTGCGCCAAATGCTTAATGAATATGCAGGACTGCATGACATCGACATCATTGGTGTCGGCGGCGTTAGTGATGCGGCTGGTTTCGCACGCATGCGAGCAGTAGGTGCAAAGGTCGTGGCTGTAGGCACAGCTCTAGGCAGAGAAGGGCTACCAGTATTCGCCAAGATACTGCAAGGCCCGAAGACCTCCAAGTTGTGAATATCGGTAAACGACAGTATGCATTTTCGCTAATAATGATAACATGCCCAATCCTTTTGATCCTCTATGCAATGAACGCCATTAGGTCACGATAATTCTCAGGTAGCTTAGGTGAAGACATCGGTCGCGAATCTGACGTTGCGGATGCCCTCGAACCACTCCTCAGCTTCCTTCTCAGTCTTGTCCTTGCCAAGATCCTTCGCCTTTTCCATGTAAATCTTCTGGCAAACTTGCTGTACACTGCGCTCAAGGCCACGGCTACCACAGACGTAAACTCTGCTGCCAGCATCCCAAAGCTCGAGAGCTTCCTTACGGTGCTCCCACAAGGCGTCCTGTGCATACTTTGATCCTCCGCTGGCGTCTGATTTTCTGCTGTAAGCACGAAGAATCTTGACGGCACCTGTAGCTTCCCACTTGTCAAAGTCCTCACGGTAGAGCTCATCTTCGTCGGGGCTTCTGCAGCCGATAACGAGAAGAGCAGGTGCGAGCTTACGCCCTGCTTCGACCTGAGCGGCTCTTTCCTGTACGAAACCGCGGAAAGGTGCGAGGCCCGTGCCGGCGCAGATCATGATGACGGGTGTGTTTTCGTAGTCGGTGGGCAGATGGAAAGCTTGGTTCGAGGGGCGCACGGCGACGTGCAACTTGTCTCCCGTGGCGAGCTTGGAGAGGTAGTTACTAGCTACACCGACATACTCGCCCATACCGCTCATGTGTGACTGGTGTAATACAGCGTAGGTGAGAGTAACGCGGTGAGGGCTGACAAGGCTTGATGAGGAGATTGAGTAAGATCTGGTGCGCATGGGAGGCAGACTGCTTATGAAAGCACCCAGAGGTAGTTGTACCGAAGGGAAGCGGTTGAGCAGGTCTAATAGCGAAACTCTCTTTTCGCTAATTTCCGTGCTGAAGGCATCACCAGAAAGTCGAACGAGCTCCTTCTTGGTCTCGTCATCTGTGCAGGCATCCAAAAGCAGCGTTACGTTTCTCTTGGTTGCGGGCTGGCCAAGCTCAACATAGGCACCAAACAAGTCATTGGCAGATATCGGAACATTGGTAGGCAAAATCGTGCCTACGGCAGCCTTGATGGTCAAGACACTGTCCCAGGCGAGGTTGAACCTGCGCATGACACGCTGCACGCTCTCAGCCGGATTGACTGGTAGCACATGAAGGTAGTCTCCGCTGCTGTAGGTTGCCGAAGCCGGTAGCTCGACTTCTATGTGTCTCTTCTCCGAGGCACCAGGCTTGGAAAGAAGCTTTGCATCAACAACTCTAGCCTCGTATACGTCGGCACGGAGGTGGGAGGATCGAACACTCGAGACCTCAACTGTGAGGCTTTGAGTGGCAGCTGAGTCGGTCGCACCACCATCGCCTCCGTACTTGTTCGACATTGCAGGCCAGAAGACTTCATCTTCCCACTTCTCAAACTCGCTGAACATGTCACCGTTCGCTGCATTGGCTGAGCCTCTCTCGCAGATGCGATCTCCGCCACGCGCGAGAAGAATGTTGTCGATTGCTGTTGGGATCTTGTGGAAGGTATTCTTCCAGTCGCTGTGGCCAGCTCCAAACACGGCATACTGGACCTTGGCAGACGAGTTTCCTTCAAGAGATTCGAGCCAGTGATAGAAATGAGCAGCATTGTCTGCCGGTTCACCTTCGTATGAGCATGTGACTATTGCAATTGGCTGGTCTGTTGGTAGGTTATCCTTAGCAGAGTCAAGGGTATCGATTTTGGTGACCTTGAAACCATGAGATGGAGCATCGGCTGCAAGTCCTTGAGCAAAGGCTTGGCAGGTACCGGTGTTAGATCCGTATAGAATTGTCAGGGGTCGCCCCTTACTATCACCAGCACCAGCGCTCTCTCTGGCCGCTTCACCATGCGGTCTAGATTGCTGCGTTGCGACAGGTGCTCCATTCGAAGAGAGAATTTGCTCGAGTTGAGTGGGGGTTCTGCCGTGACGAAGTTGAGCGTGCATGTAAAGGTGGTTGGGCTTAATGGTCAAGGTCGATTTGATCTGCAGATCATACTTTGCGTCGTCCAGAGTGAAGTCAAAGTATTGAAGCAGCATTGCAACCACCAGTTGAGCCTCTTGCCATGCGAAGGGACGGCCGATACAGGCGCGAGAGCCATTGCCGAAGGGCTTCCAAGCATTGGGGGGAAGTTTGTTGAAGTTTTCGTCGAGCATTCTCTCAGGCTTGAACTCGTTGGCATCTTCTCCGTAGACAGCCGGGTCACGGTGAATCTTTGGTAGGAGTGCAATGATGGGCTCTCCCTTGAATACGGTGTATTCTCCACCAATAGTGTCGACTTCGTTGTTGGGCTGAATTGAGAAGGCGGGAGCAGTAGGCTGTAGTCGTAATGTCTCACGCAGGACTGCGTTGATGTAGGGAAGCTTGCTCAGGTGCTCAACTTTGATGCTTGCGTCTCCGATCACTTGGTCGACCTCTTCTTGAGCTTTTTTGTAGGCGGATGGATTTTTCAGCAGGTAATAGAAAAGGAAGGATAGAAGACCAGACGTAGTTTCATGGCCCGCTATGAGACTGGTGACTAGGTTGTCGATGATGCTGTCGTCGCTTAGAGAGTCACCATTTCTCGGGTCCTTGCCGTGGATCATAGCATGAAGTAGGTCCTTTCGTTGCCCAGGATGTTTCTTGCGGTTTTGCACCAGCTCGAGACTCAACTCTCGCATGTACTTGATGTCTTTCCAGTACTGATATTCTTCCTTGCGATATAGGGCAGCCAAGAAGCCAGGTCTTCTGATACGTGCGCCTGACTCTGACAAAACGTTTACCATGGCATCCACGAAAGGGTGCATTTGCTCTGCGTAGAATGAATTGAATCGATAGTCCATGGAGCAAAGAGCGAGGGTGTCCAAGGTCAGTCGTGTAAAGTCGTCTGTGACGTGAATTTTGTAATCGTTTCCGTGGCGGGCCCATTTCATGACCAGTTGCGATGCTATGTCCTTCATGTCGTCGAACATGGATCGAATGTTAAGCGGTCCAAAAGCGGGGACCAGGACACGATGAGCAACCTCCCAATTGTGTTCGCCATTGTGCTGTGATGCCATCAGATCTGAATGTGTCACATCAAAACCATGGACATACTGCTGTGAAAAGGCCATCTCCAGTAAGATTTCTGACTTCTCCCAGAGCGGCAGTGACGACCTTGCCGAATCTCTTCTCGTCGCAGATTTCATTCATCAACTCAACCGAAGAGACGATTACTCGACGCTTTCCAAGTATTGAGAGGCTGTAAATAGAGCCTGAATGTTATCAGTTCTGCTGTCATTAATTGAACTTCGAGCATAGGTAATTACCATATTTGTCCGCAATGTCCATCAACGACTTGATAGGAACCTCAGGATCGATATCGTTGACATTTCCAAGAAAAGGCCAGCCAGCTGGACCAGGAATAGGTGTAGACATTTTGATAGGTAGTGATGGAACAAATTGGTCTCAGTACCTGCCTGACGTCTCTTATATCAGTATTAATTCCTTCTGACATCTATTAACCAGGCGTCGGAGCTCTCAAGCTTGGCTGCCGACACGGCCTATGGTCAGCCGACGCGCGAGCTTCCATGTGATCCAAGCTTACCTCGGCTTGAACAAATCACACGTACTTTGCGCTTCTTCGGGCAATCCTTGCGAGAACAACAGTCAGACAATCGAGAAAGAAAATAGGTCTCGCAAGGCCTACCTTTCTTACTCCATCTCTCAGGGGGCGATGCATTTTTGGTGTCGTTGCAAGAGGCGAAATTAGAGGTCCGCTTCGCCGATTGACATCCAACAAAATACGAGAGACGATCGTGCATTTCCCTTCCTCTCCCTCGTCATGCGTGTAGCTGTAGAAACACACGATTCTCAAGAAGTCATCGGCGGCCTCCACTGAGATCGTACATTTCTACAGGCCGAATGACTCTAGACCTGAGTTGCGGGTGATGGCCGAATGCGACAGATCTCAACGCACGAGTGGTCAATTGTTTCGGAAGTTATCATTAGATCATGCGTACTTGAGTACATTAACGCCTGCCCCCTCTTCAGGCAGACTCATCCATGCAGCTAGCTATATATCATTCATGCTGACATAGGTATCATCACCGGACCACTCGTCTCAGCTTGACCCACAAGGGCGACTTGTCCCAAAAAGAGAAGACTTTTTGGTTGGTCCATTTACTGCTTTCTGGCATCAACTCCAGGTCGAAATTCCAGAAAACTTCCGTCAATAACAGACGACATTCGTGATATGCAAGATTGCGGCCGATACAATTGCGAGGTCCCGTTGAGAAAGGCTGAAATGCGGCATGATTGTCGTTCTCGAAGCGTGAATCCTGCTCCAACCATCTTTCTGGTATGAAACTCTCTGCATCATAGAAGTTGGCCTCGGAGTGATACGTCGCCCATTGGCTCACAGAGACAGTGATGTCTTCGGGAATATATTCTCCACAAATTCTGGCACCACCTTTTGGAGTCTGTCGTGGCAATCCAGTCGGCACTGGGGGGTACAGTCTCATGCCTTCCTCGATACAAGCTGACAAGTATGGTAGCTGTTGCAACGCCTCGATCGTGATATCTTTGTCGGTTATAAAAGCAGAACGCAACTCCCGAGTAAGCCTCTCGGTCGTGGCTGGGTTTTGGAGGAGATGGTATGTCAATCCGCTACATTTTTTGTCAGCAAAGTACTAGACCTTTTCCTACTAGAGCACATACCTTAGCAATGTCGCCGTCGTCTCGGTCCCTGCTATCATAAACATTGCGGAGTTGCTATGCATCTCACTTAATGACATGCCTCCCTCTTGCCCAGCTTTTTTCAAAACGAAACTCCACAAGTCCGGCTTGGAAGGCGTTGTTTCCAGACGGCGGTCCACTCGATCAGCCGAATATTTGAAGTGGCTGACCTGCTTCTTGCGGATTGCATTGGTCAGGAATATGTTTAGCAGAGTCGTCATGCCAGGTATTAGCCTGACTGCACGAAGTCTTGTCATCGACTTGATTGACGCAAAGATGGTGGCAACCCATGGCGAGTACTCGGAACCCTCAAGCATGTGTAGAGACTCGGCCTAGAGGCACGGTTAGCATGTCTCTCACAAGAGAGTACAACATGGACACGAACAAAGGTGAGCTCTCCCATGATGTCAAACGTGGTGAAGTTGTAGTATGCAACCAGATCGATAGGAGCATCAGTAAAGCTTAATGCCTCCAACTTGTCTACAAGCAAGCTTGCCCATCTTTTGAAGAGAGGCTCTTCTTCTTTCAGCGCCTTGTCAGAAAATGCGTGTGATAGGACTCGTCGTTGTCGGGAATGACTGGCATCGTCTGAGCTTAGGATCGAGGTAGTTCCGTTAACAGGAATGGCATAAAGACGACGATCTTTTGCAAAGCTCCTCTTGCCGGACAACCGGTGGCCGTAAATCTCCTTCCAAGCGTTTTTACCTGACAAGCCATTTGCATACGTATCTGCGTCGATATAGCTTATCTCTGTTGGCGAAACACGCACGACTGGACCGTACTGCGTGTGCAGGCGATGTTTTGCTTGAGTATCTCGTCCTCTCCACAACATGCACACAAGTGGTAGATTGCTTGCGGCCCATAGTTTTGGTCCTGGGAATTTGGACAGGGGTCCGAACCAGACATCGTATATCGTGGTCGCAACTTGGTAGGCGAGATACTAGATGTTGTCAGCATGCATGCAGCATGAGTTGTAGAGGTGGCTCGGTACCGAGAAGATAGTAAAGGTGAGCATTCTCCAGACGAGGTCCGGCGTATGTAAGGAGAGTCGTTCGACGTCCATAGCTCGACACGTACGTAGCGGAGTAACGGATTGAGGGAGTGCAGAGGATCTACATCGCGGATTTATCTGGGAGCGAGGACAGTCTAAATATGCTACGCCAATATCTTGAGAGAGTTCGAGCAAACATCATGCCCTGTGAGGCTTGTTCCCATCCGCGATTGCGTCTCTTCTTGCCAATCAAAACCTATCTCCTGCCCTCCCAGGACAGTGGAACGTTGAAAGAGTCATGAACGAACTACTGCAGGTTTCACGGCGTACTCTCAAGACGCTTGTCGAAGTGAGGATGGTGCCAACGATAACCAGGGCAAATGTGCGGAGTTTGCTAAGCGTAACGAACATTGATGTGCCAAGCAAGGAATAGTCTTTTGATCTTCACAAACAAAGACGACGATCCGCAACTCGACTCGAATTTCCGACCGAGCAACATCCCTTAAAAGATATCAGACTCAGACGCTTACGTTGAGTGGACCCATTTGACACCAAGTTACGTGACTCGATTGCATATCCTCCATAAGTTTGCGACATCTTCGCGCAAAGAGCGGCTCGAAGAGTGGTTCTCCTGTAGGAGTAGTTGAAGTATTGGACAGACCTTTATGGCGATACGTGCGTATGAATTTACTCTCGCAGACTTAAGGCTCAGCCATTCCGGAATTCCAAGGCGCCAAGATTATCTTCTCGGTCTCGGCCTACTCAAATCTGAACGATTTGGTTGATGGTTTTACGAAAACCGATTTGATGTACTCGAGCGGCTTTTGATCAGCACGCAGGCCACGCTTCAACTGACAGAAACGTTCGAATTTTACGAGGAGCAGCGACTCAACGCTCATCGGAAGTCTGCCACGCCCAAGTCTTGGGCAACTTTGTTTTTAAACAAGGAACGGGCCTTTGACATCCGGGCAACGCTCACACGCTTGAGGCTACATCCATGAATCGTGGCAGTCTCCATCTTTATCGCAGAGAACGCCGCGCATTCTGCGCGAAGAGGAGGTGGTCCTTCACTCCGAATGCACATCCTGCAAACAACCAATTTTGGTTAAGAAACTGTGCCAACGTATGCTTCGATAGAAACATCACCTTGCTCATGGCGAAGGAGCGAGTGGAAGAGAAAGTGTGTACTCGCAGAAACGCTGCAACGCAAGAACAATCCGGGGGGTTGGTCTGCGAAGCCGTCACCTATCTGGGCCGTGCCTGCTCCACGCGCTTCTGATTTTCCTCATGGACTCGGCCGTAATTCACAGATCTTCAAGATATCCTACCGATATGAGCCTGTATGCATACAGCAACTCAACGGCCCATAGTCCATAGTCAAATTCAGCATGGCCGAGGTTCATCGTCTATAGTTGTCTGGCGAATATTGCACACGTCTTCCAGCCATCTTCGACGGCCATAAGTAAAGAAGAGGATACATGTAGGATAATCAAAGGACTTGTCTGATTTCAAGTCATTATCGTAAGGGACAAGACATCACTAGCAAAACGGCAAGGAGCCTTGAGGAGCTGCCTTCCGGCTCTTAAGACTTCATGATATCCTGACATGCACCCGAGGTACCAAACATGGCTCGAAGGTCGGAAACGACCTCTTCAGGCTGCTCATAGGCTAAGAAATGCCCACCACATTTCTTCTCGCTTTCGAAAACGACTGGTCCGAGAGTTCTTCCCCAGGTTCGGGGCACAATGGTGAGCTCCTGTGGAGAGGATCGTCAGCCTCGTGTATGGAGCATGGACCCGGTAGATAGAGCCGGGAACCCAATCGGCCGGGCGAGTATAGAATAGGCTAAGCCCAGTGAGCCTTCGGAAGAAGGTCACACAAAGGAGAAATACGAAGTAGACAGAGCCATCAAGATATATTCAATCACGCTTGGAGAATCAAGACTGGGAATGAAAGACGTACCTTTGGTGCATAGCACAGTCCAAGCTTAACTTCACCAATCCAATGCTGAACACGTTCGCGAGTTGCTTCAGCCGAAGTATGTGTGGCTTCGTAATAAATCCTCAGAGAAGCCGCAGGACCAGCTTGCGAGAACCAGTAGATCGATATCCAGGTTAAAATCTCGTCGTCTGACCATGGATAGCTATCAGTCCAGTCATGGAGTTTTTCGTATATCCAAGAAAGCAGTGCAACAGGACTGTCAGTGAGTCCATAACCAACGGTTTGAGGCTTGGTGCCTATCGCGAAGCTACAGTCAGTCCTTGTCTTCAGGATGGCAGCTCGAGTAAACTAGACATGATGCCAGTGCTAGACAGAGTCGTTTTCACTTACTCTGAATTGTCCTGTAGCCGCTCCCCTCATTGGCGAACCAGTCACTTCTTTCCCGACCCTTTTGTTCGTCTTCAGTATAAGGGGTCACCGCATGCTGAAGTGCCAGCAAAGGGCTCTCTGACCACTCTGGAGGGAACGCTCGAACCATGTTGATGTGAGAAGCCAAGCAAGACTCTGGGTAAAGTAGACCAATACTGCGAGTGATGTACATGCCCCAGTCTGACGAATCACAGCGTTAGTTTTGAATGGCAGCCGGATGATGACAATCTCATATTTTACCTCCACCTTGTGTCACTGTACCAAGGCCCGATTAGCATAATCTCAAACCCTCCAGAGAACAAGATCTTCTCACCATATCTCTTGTATCCAAGAAGCTGCATCAAGCGGTGGCATGCTTCAGCGTATTGACCAAGACCAAATCCTTTCTTCTTGATTCCTAGTCGGGACTGAGCAAGGTCGCAATGAACAAGACGCGTATCAATTGCTTACCTGCACTCCAAGCATAGTTTGGTAGAGAGGGTGCGACAACGTGGAATTTGACACCATTGGCATCTCCTGCCAATGATGATAGCATCTTGGTCACCTCGATATAGCTGCCAGGCTGCCATCACGGTATCAGTCATGAAGAGATAAAGAGCGACCATCCATAAACCTACCCAGCCATGAACGAAGAGCAACGGAACAGCATCTTGTGCGGGACTTGGCTGATGCAAAAAGTGCAATTCGGTTTCACCGAAACCATCGATGGTCACATTTGCCTTGAAGTTAGGAAGCTCGTTCAATTTGGCCTCTGCCTTTCTCCAGTCAAATGTGTTCCGCCAGTACGACGCCAGCCTCTTGACATCAGCCAGAGGGCTTCCATAAGCCCACTCCGCGTCTTCAAGCTGCGACGATGAGTATAGGTCTGAAGACTATAGCCACGTAATGCTTACCTCGTCCGGGAAGGTAGCGAGATCAAGTCTCTTCCGGAGGTCTTCGAGACGGGATTCAGGAACAGCAATTTGATAAGGAATAGGGGCCATGGTGTCACGATGAATATGTAGGACAGCAACCAGAGTTGGATTCCGTATGTACTCACAAGCCTCAACGTTGTCGCACGTCGTCACCTGCCGAGCGGGGGATGAGTTCGAGGGAGGATAAGCTTACCGATTTGAGCCGCCTTTCTGCGCCTCACCCGTCACCTCTTTCATCACTCCCATCGCCTCTCCAGAACAACACGCGCTTGGCTCGTAGAGTCATAGGGGCCTGCCGTGGCCTGTTTCGAGATGCAACTGCTTCCTGACATGAATCAATGCACTGCGATGTAGAGCCTCAATAATGCATTCGACCCATATGGAAAAGGTGTTAATGTTCATCGATCGAAAGCGTCATTCTAGCTGGATGTACCGAAGTTTAACCTCATGCTTGGACATCGTCACCGGTTTGCCGGAACATTTGTCAGATCATCTCCAAAGATTTACATGAGTTGACATGGGATTTGCCCCGAAACGGGCAAGGCATAAATCGATCAGCGTCGATCAGCATCAAATTTCAGCGTGCGAGCGTCAATCCCGTTCATGATGAAGCAGTCCTTTATGACAGCCCTGTCGTCTGCTCCTTGGAACGGCACGTCTTCACGCAACTGTGCCATACACACAAAGTCAGTGTCGTCCGTGGCAGGACAACCCAGTGACGTCTTTCTTCATGGGGAACCGAATAAGCGGCTCAGTGATAGACGGCTCTTGAACCCATCTTTGCCGCTCTCGGCGACTCTCTTCAGCTGGTATGACGATCTGAACCACAGCACGGTGTCAGGATCATCACAGGAATCGAGAAATTGCGTAGGTGCACAGCAAAAGAGTGCTGATTGCGAGCCACAGGAACTCATATTGATAGGTACATAAGGATAGCCATGTTTCCTCGTGGTGGTCTTTGCATTGCTTTTACGATTGATACCATTCTCCTGCCCCTCTTGGTCTACGGTTAGACCACTTTCTCAAGATGCAGGCCATTTCAATTGCTCTCGCTCTTCTTTCGCTTACTGGTTCTGCTCTTGCCGTCCCAGCACCTGTTGAACCTGTACCTTCACCTACAGTCACCGCAGCCCCTTCTCTCGACGACCGTGATCTGATCGGCGACCTCACAGGAGCTGTCAACGGTGTTTTGGGCGACGCTGTAGGAGATATCAACAGCGCTCTCTCCAAAGTGGGAGCTGGCCAACTTGCTGGAAACCAAGCATGGAGCACCATCTCATCGGCTTTGGCACAAGTCACAGCAACCAAGACTCAGACCAACGCTGCATCGGCTATTTCTCAGCTCTCGAGCATTCACGCCGCAAAGCCTTCGGCCAACCTGTTCGAGTTTGTTGCTGCAATTGCTGCTGAGGGTCTGACTGCAAACTCAGTCACAGATCTTCTGGGCTTCGTCGATGGCTTGGCCTCTGGACAGAACAGTATGAGCAACGTCAACATTCAGAAGCCCAAGGACACAATCTACCCTAAAAAGGGCAACGACCCTAAGTACAGCGTTACCGAGTCTTCGCTTCGTTCTGCCATCTATATTCCTCCTGCCTTCAAGATGGGAGCTGTTCAGCCTGTAATTCTCATGCCTGGAACAGGTGCAACCGGCTACTTCACATATATCGGCAACTACATCAAGCTTTTGACTGGCTCAAGCTACGCCGATCCCGTCTGGCTCAACATTCCTGGATACCTTTTGAACGATGCCCAGGTCAACGCAGAGTATGCTGCTTACGCCATCAACTACATTGCCAGCATCACTGGCAAGCCGGTATCCATCATCGGCTGGTCCCAAGGCAACATCGACCTCCAGTGGGCCTTCAAGTACTTTACTTCGACCGTGAAGAACACCAGAAATCACATTGCCATCAGTCCCGACTATGCTGGCACCGTCAACGCAAACTTGATCTGTCCCGATGGTCTTCCCTGTGACCCGTCCGTCCTGCAGCAGCAGTACAAGGGTACCAGCAACTTTATCGACAAGATGAGACTCAACAACGGCGACTCTGCATACGTGCCTACCACAACTGTCTACAGTGGACTCTTCGACGAGATCGTCGAGCCTCAACAAGGCACTGGTGCTTCGGCTTTCCTCAACGACGCCCGCAAGGTGGGTGTGACCAATAACTACCTTCAGGGTATCTGCCCCGGTCTTGCTGGCGGTTCCTTCTACACCCACGAAGGTGTTCTTTACAACCCTATCGCCTTCGGACTCGTCAAAGACGCCCTTGTCAATGGCGGTGCCGGAAAGACTTCTCGCATCGACGTCAACAGGCTGTGCAACCAGTACCTTGCCGACGGTCTCAACGTTGGCGACCTACTCATCACCGAGAATTCCATCGTAGTCGCGGCGCTAGCTCTCGTCCTTTACACACCGAAGGTCACCGTGGAGCCAGCCATCAAGGCCTACGCCACCTACTAAATCAACCAACCCTATTAACGACACCTACCTTTTGTAAATATATTTGGTCGCGAAAACTTGTACATATATCATGACCGATAAGTCCGCGCTGTAGAGCAGCTTGCGATGACGAAAGCTAATGATTCTCCTTTCTGTCTGTATATATCTCGCTATCTACTTATCGTTCCCCTTTCTCTTGATGAGCCAGACCCTTGGTGTGTGTATGTATGTGTGTTTGTTGCAAAGTGCGAAAGCCAATTCTTTTTAAAGTGCCGCAAAAGCTAATCGCCTTTCCCATGTGGTCATAATCAAAAGCTATGCTATGTAATTATGCTGTGCTGCAATCGTGGTTTGTCTCAACGTTCGGGGTGTTCGTGATGTCGTCAAGCTTATTATGTACTCGTGGGTATCGTGTTTAGAGAGGCAGCAACTCCAGAAGCCCAATGATGAGGCGGGCAACGAAGGGCTACACGAAGGGGTGAGTACAAGAGTCATCAGAACAGGCAGGATAGAAGATTGAGACGTACAGTGTGGATGTTTCTCACAGCGCTGCTTCCCAAGGTAGCGGCAGTACTGCTTCCAACGAGGACGAAGCCGCCATCTGTAGTAGCACCCGATGCGACAGTAGTAGTTACAGGAGATGTAGCGGTGGTGCTGTGTCCACTGGCAATGATGAGACCACCCCCAGAGATTGCGGTTGTCTGAGAAGAGGATGGCGATGCAGTCAGAGGCTGAGAAGCGGCGGTGGTGGTTGTGACAGCAGAGCCTCCAGAAGCAATCACACCGCCAGTGATGATGGACGAGATGGAGCCAGTACAGGCAGCGCCGCTCGGGCAGCAAGCGACATGGCCAGCCTGATCAGGAGCACAGATGGCCGAGTTGGCGCAGCAAAGACCTGGGGCCCCGATGTTTGCACAGTTCTTGTAGCCAGTTGGACACGACGTTGGGTCAACAGCCCGTTTGGCGGCTTGGTGGAATGTTTCGTTAGAGGCCGTCTGCTGCGACCAGTCGAGCACGGACAGAAACGGCGAGAAGAGTGATGCGTTGGTCAACGACACGAAGACCAGTAAGACGGTAACCAGTGACGAAATGTGAGATTGAGGCGACATGATGAACAACGACTTCTTCAAAGATAGTTCCTCCTGGTCCAAGTAGTATGTATGTCTTTTGTCCAAAGTGCACAGAACTGATCAACCTCGGGCGGTCAAGACTGTTTTGTTCTCGGCTGTTGGCAGGTCGATGCTCTGAACATGGCCCATGCGCTACACAGCTCAATCTTTCCATGAGCTTGGTATCACCTTGCACAGCACTTTCGGCAGACAAGTGTATTTTACAAAAAACCGTCGAGAGACAAGACTATAGAAGCTCAGATGGAAGCTGTGCGAAGACGCTTTTCATGAGTAGAGCACAGTGATGATCGTTGACTCGTCGGTTGACACTGTGAATGCGAAAATCAGCTACAAAAGGCAGGTACCCAGACTGATGGCTCTTTCTAATGACTGCAAGTATGAAACTCGGAAAAAACGAGATGAAGCTTTGGTGCAATCCTCTGTTGAACATTCCCAACAAGCATACATCAGCAAAGCGAGCATCAGCTATCGAATCCATCATGTTGTATCTCATATCGTTGTTCTTCACATACTTTCAGATTGTTTACTCGCAGACCGCCTGCCAATTCTTCAGCTCTACGGGCAACAACTACACAGCATGGTCGGAGAGCCACATAGCCACATGGTGCAAGGACCATGACCCTTCCTCTACATCTCAATGCGCCAGTGAGTCCGCACCGCTAGATGAACCGGAATACCATTGACACCGAGCAGCTGTTGTGTGGCCACCCTACGTTCCGTATCCCCGTCGCGTTGACTTCCATCGCAACCTATAGGAGTGGTTCCTGCAAGTCAATCCGAATATCGGCACAAGAAAGGACTGTATCGCCCGCTCATCCGCGCTCCATATCGACTCCACAACCCACAAGAACCGTCTTTCAGAAGCCGTCACCTGCGATCTATACAACTTCCACCCCCAGCGAAGGAACGAGTGCGTATGCTTCCCCATCTATAGAGACAATGTCACCCAGATCTCTACCGTCGTCCACGATATGTACAAAGTCTTCGAGACCACTTCAGTTTTCTACCCTCCGGTCCAAGTCGTCGAAAGCTGTCTACTTGCAGCTGCAACACAAGGCCCGCCTACTGTTTGCAACTCCCACAAGTCAAAATGTCCGAAATCCGTGCAAGTCGTCAGTAGGGAACCCAGAGTCCTTGGAGGCTTTCCATATTGCCCAACGCCTGGTCGGCAAGCACGACAGCATTTACCGGCCCGTACCCTTGCTGAATCGTGGAAGTATGCCATAACTTCGACATCAACATCAATCAAAAGCTCGCCCACCAAGGACTGGTCCTCCTTGCCGACTGCTGCGACTTGTGAAAGAAACGAGACAAGAGCAGAGAAGAAGCAATGCAGACAAGACATGTGCATGTGGGGGTTCCTTCAGGCCTGGATGTCTCCCGAGGTCAAGGCGGTCACTGCCCTTGACTCCAATGGTGTGTTCCTGTTCGCCACCGAGAGAACAGATTACGCCACCATGACTGGACCTCATTGGGGAACTGTTGCTAATCCTGCTTCCACCACGACGCCCTGGCCGACGACGACGTCCAAGGGCAAGAAGACAAAGACCAAGTCGACCTACGACACTTCGATGCTGAAGAGCGTCGAATCACATCTCAAGGAGATAGGTATGACCGAATTGGTGTCTTCCAAGCCAACTTCTAGACCAAAACTGGTCTGTCACGACGAATTCAGCTGTCGAGAATGGTGCAGCCTGAAAGAGGGCAAAAGTTTCTCACGAATGATGTGGCTGCTTGTGGGCGGTCTCGCGGTCACTGCAGTAGCGGGCTTGGGTATGGCCTTGAAATTATGGGGTAAACACATCGGTCTGCGCTGGCGTAAGTCTCGTGCTGAGCGCCGCAGGAAAGCAGAGAAAGACATTCAGGAATCAGAATCCGTCACAACTGATCCTGGACCTGTGCAGGGTCTGGAACTCGTACGAATCTCTCCAGCTGGCAACAGAGGTAGAGGAAGGGTGCGATTTCAGGGTGATGGAGCTGACAGCACCTTTGACATGTCTGATGGCTCAGACAATGGTCTCAGGAGAGTGAGCGACCATGAATCCCACCTCAGTTTGATGTCGACATAAGAGTCTACGAAGGTGATTGATGAGCATTCATAGGAGTCGAAAGACTTGGGTTGGTATATCACATTTTCCGCTCAGAACACAACAAATTCATAAGGCCAAATATCAGCTCAAGTGACTTTGCTCGTTTGTCTCTAATGATTGCTGTGATATATGTTCGAGTAAGGGGGGCGCAAAAGAACATCAGATCAGATTAGATGCCATGCAACCCGCCTTGGCAGCAACTTTGTCGCATCGACAAGCTCCACGTCATTGTCCCAATCTTGCACCACTTTGCGTCGCGAACAAGTAGCAAGGACAAAGTAGCTGTTCCAGCGCGATACATCGCCCGTCATGATGTCTCTCTTACTAGCGGTCTTTTTGCTGAACCTCGCCATCCACCTCATCAACACTCTTGGAGCAGCGACTCTCAACGAGCTGGTTCGAACATGACAGGCCATTTTTGAGTCTACAAGTGCTGATGAATTACAGCTCTGGGTCCTCTACAACAAGCTCCCTACACCGACGGCAAAAGATGCGCAAAACTCGGCACGACTGAAGAAGGAGGTGGTCCGCCTGAAGCGTGAGATGAACGCTGTCAGTGCACAAGACGAGTTTGCCAGATGGGCCAAACTGCGTAGAACGCACGACAAAGCTGTCGCCGAGTACGAGAAGAGCAGTATGTGGAACCCGGACTACGCGTTGATGTGTAAAGATGGCATTCTGACAGATGCGACACAGCAACCTCGGTTCAAGACACCAAAGCCAAGTTCGACAAGACGGCCAATGTTCTTCGCTGGTTGGGCACAAACGGTATGCGCTACCTGCTACAGTTCTGGTTCTCGCGTCAAGCACTTTTCTGGCTGCCGCAAGGCTGGGTTCCTGGCTACGTCGAATGGCTTCTCGCATTCCCCAGAGCACCCAAGGGCAGTATCAGCATTCAGCTTTGGGGCATCGCGTGCGCCAGCGTTATCTCCCTATCGAGCGAAGCAATCGTTGCTACCTATGTGCTGGCTACAAAGCGCCCCGAGATGAAGGCTGGCAAGCAAGAGCAGGAGCCCCAGGCATTCAAGAGCGATGGAGCAACAACCACGTCGGCAGAGGGCGAGAAGGAATTGTAAATTCAGGCAGAGAGCACACATAAGCCGTAGTTATACCCAAGAGGATTTTTGTACATGATATGTCTCTCAACATTTTGACGCAAGATCTTCAAAGCAGAGCTCAGAAACTGCAACACGAGTGAGATGATCTTGGCAGATCGTTGGGCTCAATCTAGGCGTCGATTTTGAACTCGTGACCTTGGGAAAGGTAGTGGTCGCCGAGTCTTCGAATCCGCCAGGTATATCTACGTCTTCGTCTATGTGAAGAGTTTTGCAAGATAATATTTGTCTTGTATGCGGACAGAACATGTGTGAAGCAGCGCATATCGGCGTCAATGTCTTCAAACATGGTCAATCGTGGACGCAAGTCATGCTGTCATTGCAAAAGAGAGAAGAGGAATTTCTTGTTTGAGGAAAGGTCGGAAGCGTTCACGAGGAGACGAGAAAAGAAAGTCTCGAAGCTGGCGACGGCTTAGTAAGAAATTTCGGCGGCTTACAGAGCAACGAGAGCATCATTAATTGGCAATTAACGCGCTAGCCACGCGCGACGCCAAACACGACTTTTGCAACAACACGCGCGTGCTGTTTAAGAAGTTGCTGTCTCCCTCGTCCTTCTTGCTCCCCTCCCATATCTGCATCTACACGGTCTTGACGACTGCTTCTGTTTCTGCTTCTCCTTTGATACCCCTCCTGCTTCCACTACATCTTTAGTACTTCTCATCGAGACCCTTGCATCTCGTCCACCCCTCATTGCCCCTCGAGACTCGCTGTCTCCCCCTCTCATATCCTCATCTCTTACCACCACATAAACGCGTCACAATGTTCGTGTACAAGCGCGGTAAGTCTCATCACATGGCCATCATCTCATCGAGGATGCTAATTCAGACACAGATGGACGCAAGGAGCGTGTCCAGTTCGACAAGATCACAGCCCGTGTCTCGAGGTTGTGTTACGGCCTTGACCCCGACCACGTCGATGCTGCCGCCATTACCATGAAGGTCATTGCTGGTGTCTACCAAGGTGTCAACACCATTCAATTGGATGATTTGGTAAGTTATCTCGTCGTTTCCGTCAAAATCTCTTCTCCGTACTGACCTTCCATCTCCACAGGCTGCCGAGACTGCCGCATATATGACCACCACCCACCCCGACTACGCCGTGCTCGCCGCACGTATCGCCGTGTCGAACCTCCACAAGCAGACCAAGAAGCAATTCTCTGCCGTCATCTCGGATTTGTACCACTACATCAACCCCAAGACCAGAAAGGCCGCCCCTATGATCTCCGAGGAGACATACAAGACCGTCATGGACCACGCAGAAGAGCTCAACTCGGCCATTGTCTACGACAGAGATTTCAACTACCAGTACTTCGGTTTCAAGACGTTGGAGCGTTCATACCTCCTCAGACTCGAGGGCAAGGTTGCCGAGAGACCCCAGCAGATGATCATGCGTGTTGCTGTCGGCATCCACGGCGAGGACATTGAGGCTGCCATCGAAACATACAACTTGATGTCGCTCAAGTACTTCACCCACGCCTCGCCTACTCTGTTCAGCGCCGGCACTCCCCAGCCTCAGCTCGCTTCATGCTTCCTGATCGACATGAAGGATGATTCGATTGACGGTATCTACGACACCCTCAAGACCTGCGCCATGATCTCGAAGAACGCTGGTGGTATTGGTCTCAACGCTCACTGCATTCGTGCCACTGGCTCTTACATCGCTGGTACCAACGGTACCTCGAACGGTCTTGTTCCCATGCTCCGTGTCTTCAACAACACTGCCAGATATGTTGACCAGGGTGGCAACAAGCGTCCCGGTGCCTTCGCCATCTACCTCGAGCCTTGGCACGCTGATGTCTTCGCTTTCCTCGACCTCCGCAAGAACCACGGCAAGGAGGAGGTTCGTGCTCGCGACCTCTTCTACGCCCTCTGGATCCCCGATCTCTTCATGAAGCGTGTGGAGCAAAACTCCACCTGGACTCTGATGTGCCCCAGCGAGTGCCCTGGTCTTGCCGATGTCTACGGTGATGAGTTCGAGGCCTTGTACGAGAAGTACGAGCGCGAGGGTCGTGGTCGCGACACCATCCGCGCTCAGAAGCTCTGGTACGCCATCCTCGAGGCTCAAACCGAGACTGGTAACCCTTTCATGCTCTACAAGGATGCTTGCAACCGCAAGAGCAACCAGAAGAACCTTGGTGTCATTCGCAGCTCCAACTTGTGCACCGAGATTATCGAGTACACCGCTCCCGATGAGGTTGCCGTCTGCAACTTGGCTTCTCTTGCCCTTCCCACCTTCGTCGACATGAACGAGGAGAAGTTCGATTTCAAGAAGCTCCACGAGGTTGTTCAGGTCGTCACCAAGAACTTGAACAAGATCATCGAGATCAACCACTACCCTGTCCCTGAGGCTCGCAAGAGTAACTTCCGCCACCGTCCCATCGGTCTCGGTGTTAGTGGTCTTGCCGATGCCTTCCTTGCCCTCCGCATGCCTTTCGACTCACCCGAGGCTAGACAGCTCAACATCCAGATCTTCGAGACCATCTATCACGCTGCTTTGACTGCATCTTGCGACTTGGCTGAGAAGCTCGGCCCTTACGAGACCTACCCTGGCTCCCCCGTGTCCAAGGGCGAGCTCCAGTACGATATGTGGGGCGTCACTCCCTCCGATCTCTGGGACTGGGAGGCTCTGAAGGAGAAGATCGCCAAGGATGGTGTTCGCAACTCGCTACTCGTTGCCCCCATGCCCACTGCCAGTACCTCGCAGATCATGGGCTTCAACGAATGCTTCGAGCCCTACACCTCTAACATCTACTCTCGTCGTGTCCTTGCTGGTGAATTCCAGGTTGTCAACCCCTGGTTGCTCAAGGATCTTGTCGACCGTGGTTTGTGGTCTGACAACATGAAGAACCGCATCATCGCCGACAGTGGTTCCATTCAGCGCATTCCTAACATTCCCGATGACCTGAAGGCTCTCTACAAGACCGTCTGGGAACTCAGTCAACGTCACATCGTCCAGATGGCCGCTGACCGTGGTGCCTTCATTGACCAGTCTCAATCCCTCAACATCCACATGCAGGCTCCCACCATGGGCAAGATTACCAGCATGCACTTCACTGGCTGGAAGCTTGGTCTGAAGACTGGCATGTACTACCTTCGTACCACGGCTGCCGCCGCTCCTATCCAGTTCACTGTCGATCAGGAGAAGCTCAAGGTCGTCGACACCAACGTCGCCCGCAACCCAGCTAAGAAGCGCGGAATTGCCGGCACCGGTTCTCCTGCCACCCAATCTCCCACTCCTCAGCCCATGTACCAATCGAAGCAGCTTCAAAACTCCGAGGTCGCTAACGGTGTCCCCACCCCTTCGACCACTCCCCCTCCGGAGGCTGAGGCCGCTCAAACTCCCAAGAAGGAGTTGCCTATGAGAGCACCCCCATTCACTGCTGACCTCCCTGAAGGAAGCAGTCCTAAATTGGTTGCCGCCGACAGCACTATCGGTACTCCTGACGAGGAGGTTCAGAGAACCGTCAAGCAGGATGAAGATGCTGCCGACGACAGCAAAGACCGCGAAGGTGACATCTACGCCGACGCTGTCCTTGCTTGCAGCATCGAAAACCCCGAGGCCTGCATTATGTGCAGTGGTTAGAGTGTATCTCTTGATGGGAAATTTGATTATGTATTATGAGGGTAGGAAGCGATTGTATTCTGGCGCGGGTATAGGGGACTGGTTGGAAATTGGCGTACAGGTTGAACGTCGTTTTTACAGCATTCGAGTGTAATGATAGATAGCTATTTAGAATCACAACAGATTTGATCATTCAAACTTGTGTCCACAGTGTTTCATGTAACTGGTGAGAGCTCTGGTCTACCGTTCTCGCAGTCACATTAACGACCCAGTTGTGGCTCAAGGACTGGTCACAACGCTCTTCATCCATCGCATTATACAATTGGTTATCAGATCAAGCAACGTAAAAGAGTTATGTAGCTCAATGCATGATGGTGTGTAATGTGGTTCAAGGTACAGAGTGTGAGTTCTGGAGTCACATCGTTTGGACAGAATATTTGGATTGAAGAAGCTCTACTCTTGCGAAATGAGCGAACCGCAACTGACGTGGACTGACTAAACTTATCTGATAGGGGAACTGAAACTAACACCCATCCTGGTGATTCTGTACTGCCATGAAAACACCCGAGTTCTTGGTGTAAGCATTCGAGTATCGTAGGAGAGATCTGGTCGTGAACATCAGGGTGTTCCTCCGGACAAGCCTTGGATGAGAACAGCAACTGCAACCGAGCCGAGACAGCACCCAAAAGTGGATTGGTGTGGGCGCGTAATGTCACAACCTCACAGGTCGAACATGCAGCGCAGTCAGCGATTCACAATGCACAGCATGCTTTTTTCACGTCTCATTGGCGGCGTCTCCATGTGCTGCCCAGACTCTAGAGTGTCCACGAGTCCGCTCGCGCGACGCAAGCACAATGCTAATCAGATTCACAGTGTTTGTCGGGACGACCTGGAGCCTGCTGACAGTGTAGGATCAAGGAGGTTGACATGAAATGGACTGCTCCTTGCGAGATGTCCCAGACCAGGACTGCAGAAATATCGTCTCTTACCCAGCGCCACCGAACATCGCGTTTAAAGATATGCCACCCATCGCTCAAGCGGCTGCTTGCACATGCAGGACCCAGCCAGATAATTCCCGGCTATTCGCTCGCCAGCGGGTTCGGCAACGATCTTGTCCGAGTCCAGCCAATATCGCTTTGATGGGTGTGGCACACAGAGCCTCCCGAGTCGCATGTAACCACACTATCCAAGACCCAGTCTGAGAAGGCTTTCCCCTCAAATGTGATAACCCCACTTGCATTCAGGAAGCACGGCTTGGGTTCCTGATATGGCAGTTGAGAGGTAATGATCTAGTGGACCCTTGCAGTGCTGGCTGTTATCGTTTAAGGTTACTCTCTTCCGCCTCATCGCCATCTTGTCTTATTCTCTGTGTCGACTACAGTAACTATTGGTGACTCTAGAGTCTCACATCATCATTGCATTTCCAGATTCTACGATACACGGCTTGCGTATGCTACAACAACTACGCAATCTGACTTTTGCGCAATTGTTTGCATCTTATCAACTGGAAAGCAGAATTTCAACCTCCAGAGAACCGACTCGACACCATCTGTCCATTCCCATGACTGCGACGGTTCATCGCTATCTCTGACGCGACATCCAAAGTCTATACGTCTCTGTATAGCGACTCAAAAGACGAAGAGGCGTCTATCGCCGAGCCTCTAACTTTGCTAATAATGCCGAACCTTATCCAAAGTATTTCAAGCGATGCGCTCGCTCACCTTCAGAGGGCAATCACAACTATTCAAAGCAGCGCTTCCTCAGAACTCGATAAGCGGATAAACATACCTACAAATAGCACAAGCCCACCCGGTCTCATCGAAGCGAACACACGAGACCCGTGGTCAAAATCTGGGAAATACGCTTTAGGATGGGTTTACTTCTGCGTAATATTAATGGTATTTGCATGCCTCCTGCATCTATACCACATCTGGACGGATAAGATACGTACGGCACTTTACAAAGAAGACGCTGCAGCATCAGCGATGATCGAGTCGCCTGCGACAGACTACGAATTGTCAGTGCTCAGCACAGATAGATCGACGAACAAATTCTTCCCCCGTGAGGGACCATTACCGGAAGGGCCCAAGATGCAGTCATCTTTGTCGTCTATGTGGCTGGTCAACAATGCGATAGCCTTCTTTCGATTTCTATTCTACCGGCCAATTCCAGTAATCAGATTGAGGAAAGGCTGGCGACCGATCATTTTTCCATCCATCGGAGCAGTTCTTCTTGTCTCGGTCGCCTTGGTATTTGTCGTGCTATACTGCTTTATCCCACAACCTCTGTATTGGCAAAGCATTCAATATGGCTCTCCGCCACTGGCTATTCGAGCTGGTATGATCGCGGTTGCCATGATGCCTTGGATTGTTGGACTTAGCATGAAGGCAAACCTAATCTCTTTCCTGACAGGAATCGGGCACGAACGACTTAACGTGTTGCATCGATGGCTCGCATATCTCTGCCTACTCTTGAGTCTGATTCACACCATTCCTTTCTACGTTACACCAATCTGGTCTGAAGGAGGCCTGGGTGTTTTCCAATCGGCCTTCGGTAATTCTGGGATCTATGTCTATGGATCTGGAGTTGCAGCTCTGGTACCCCTCGTATTCCTTTGCGTGCATTCTTTGCCACCTTTCCGCCGGAAGATGTACGAGCTATTCGTAGCGATGCATGTCCCAGTTTCCATCGTATTCATGGCCATGTTATTCTGGCACTGCAAGAACTTCCTAACCTCCTGGCATTACCTGTGGGCAACCACAGCGATCTGGTTCATTTCCTATGTTATCCGCCTTTTCTTCTTGAACTGGACAAACTACTTCCGACTATCATGGTTGGTAGGTGAAGAGGCAGCCGTGACATTGATGCCCGAAAACGCCATCAAAGTCACCATACCCACACAGATGAAGTGGAAAGCCGGACAGTACGTTTATCTCAGAATGCCAGGAATTTCGGTCTTCGAAAACCACCCCTTCACCATCGCATCTCTCTGGAGCGACGATTTCCCCTCTCAATATGGCGAAGAATACAGAGACATGGTCCTGGTCTTTCGTCCTTTTGGAGGCTTCACCAAGAAGGTCCTCGACTCCGCACTGGAAAACGGGCCTTGGCACACCTATCGCGCCTTCCTCGATGGTCCCTACGGTGGTATGAAACGCGCCCTCCACTCTTTCGACCACGTTGTCCTCTTCGCAGGTGGCAGCGGCATAACAGCACTAGTCTCACAGCTCCTCGACCTCATCAAACGCCTCCGCGACGGCAAAGCAGTGACAAAATCCGTTCAAGTGATCTGGGCACTCAAACGTCCGGAAACATTAGAATGGTTCAAAGAAGAATTGCGTATCTGTAGAGAATTTGCTCCGCCGGATACTGTTCAGTGTCAATTCTATATCACTGCTGCGAAACGCCAGCAACGCACTGGAGAACTGGTCTCTGCACAAACGCCCACGAGACCAATCAGCATGATGTTCCACAGTAAGGTCAACGAGGCTTTCCAAAACATCGCCAACAACAGACTCTCCACCATTTCCGCAAACACGAACAGAAACTCAGCTCTGATCATGGAAGAAGCAGCCGGTGATCCAGAAAGAGAAAAGGTGCTGAGAAGGGAAAACGAAGATCGCCCAAGACCACTGCCACAAGCCCATCTCTTACCTATGAGAAGTGCGTCCAGGAACGGCCGTGTTTCTCCTCCACCTTCAGAACTATCAACAACTCCTCGCCTCACGTTAGCGGAAAAGAGGAAGTCGCAACAAATGTCCATTCCCCTACCCGACCCAGCATCGCCAGCCTACCTCCAACAATGCACCCCACCCTCCAACCCCAACGATTTCGACTTCGGCTTCCCCTCCACCCCAACCGAGTTCCAGAAAAACCTCATGCGCTTCGCCTTTCTCCCCGCTGCGGTGAAATCAAGGAAAAGTGGTTGGAGTACAGAGTATGGAAGACCGGATATCCCATTCATGCTTAGGGAGATGAGTGCAGAGTGGACGGGCAGAAGAACCTGTGTGTTTGTGTGTGGGCCACCGGGTATGAGGGTGGATGTTAGCAATACTGTTGCTGAACTGCAGAGGACGGTGTGGAATGTACCTGGGAGGGATGAGGTGTATTTGCACGCTGAGAATTATGCGATATGAGCGGGAGAAAGATAGAACAATATGGGTGTTGGGTCTGATAGTGTGGATCTGTATATTTGTAATGTTTGATTTTCTACGTAAACGAAACTGTAAAGAGCATCCCGTCTCCATTCCTCACGCGAGGCCTCTGCTATAGCTGCCAAAAGGCAATATATTTATGAGCTACTGTGGTTGACCAGAGGGAGGAGGTAAGAGCGGCGTGCTTCGGTGATCATGTACCTAATGACAAAACCCATCTTGCCTTGTGATGGATGTTGCGATGGCCACTCTGCTCCTGAGATGCTGGGTTGAAGCTCGATTCGAATTTAACGTCTCGACTTGCATATCGTATCTGGTCCAGACTCTCCCTAAGCAGAGGGAAGAGGTACGTGAGTGAGCTCATATCTCACTTTCCCGTCTTCTCGCCTGCCAACCACTTGAAGAACCTCATCGCCACGATTGCAGACTCAGTCCTTCACTCCATTCCTCTGACAATTGTCTCTCTACATAAAGACTAACAGCGCCAAAGCAATCTCCCCAGTGCTGGTGTCTCAACTCTACAAGGACGCTTAGGCTTTGGTTGCCTTTGCTTCTGCCAAATTTCTCCATCAATCCGATGACCTTCCTGGTGACCTTCCTTCTGCTGCCAACCTGGCATTCTTCCTGTTGAGTACGGCAGCCAAATGGTATTACGCTGGTGTTTGAGCCTCAGTCATGTCAAACATTTGCACGGGAGGCAACCAATGCGCCCACCGATCTCCTAGATAGTCACGGATCCATCCATACATCCTCCGTCCAGCTGTACCTATGAGCCACGAGTTGCGTCTTCTGTGCAAGACGACTGCATAGTAAGCCAGTAACACGAGAGCTTCCGGTCGCCGTTCAGCCAGCAGATCAGTGTATTCCTTCGGTGACGTGACTAGCCATGCAAATACAATGTTGATATCGTCGCGCGGCTCCGAGGACCCATGAAGAGCGAGATCCAATCGACGAAGCGCTTCTTCGTAAATACGGAGGCTTGTCTCGCTGATGTCGGCAGTCGCCATCAAGTCGTGTAGATGCGGCACTGTAGTCTCCAAAGATTCTCTCGCGATGCGGTGCGCTTCACCTTCTCGCATCAGATGAATCATGTCGGTTGTAGATAAGACGTGCCACCAAGGTTGAATGACAGAATTGATACCACGAAGAAGGTGGATTGCTTGTAATAAGCGAGTCAGGAAGTTGCTGAAAGATTCGTCTTGTGAGATGAAGACTTCGCAGAAGGAATGCACTCCGAGCATGTGCGAGAAAATCAGCAGCGTCAAGCAATTCCTTTCGTTAATCTCTTGCACAGCTTCATTGAACCCGGCAAGTGCCTTGGATTGCAATGATGTCGCAAGATGTTGATAATACATGACTTGATCTGGACTTTGGTTGTTGTTCATCTGCAGACTCATGTGAAGTGCGGCTAGTGACAAGACTTCATGCATGAGGTATTTCTGACCAAATACACATTCTCGCAGATTTTTGAGGTAGATGTCAAGCGAAATATCCGACTTGATGAATGTACGGCTAGTTTCGCTCATGAAGTGGCTGAATAATTGCAGATGAACCATATTGACTTCTCCATCGCAGCAACCAGATCCGTGAGAAGTAGAGCTTGGAAGTGCGACTGTAGACGATCTCGACCGAGGCTCGATAGTGGGACTCGGCCGCGAGGCTGTCGTCGCAGGCGATTGGCCAGTTCCGCGTATATTGGGATCCGATAGAAATGGGCAGTCCAGGCCAGCAACAACACAGCTTGAGCATGCCGGCTGGCTTTCATCGCACTTGCCAAGTCAGAGGTTTATCCACCAAGCCTCTCACATACTATACGCGTACATACCTTTATGTGTCTTCGCTTGCATTGCGAGCAGCCGTTCCTCGATTTCTTGTGCGCACGCCTTTGTCTAGCGCGTGCTTCTGCTCGTTCTTGCTTGTCGTTTTCACTCAACGGCATGATTTGTATAGTCGTGTCAAGAGGTCAGCAAGTCAAAAAGTCGTAAGACTCTACACCAGATATACGTCGTGTTCATCATCGATGAAATCGATATCGGAAAATCTGGGACTTTTTGCATCCGGGCAGATTACCAAACGGCCCTCCGGTTTCTTGCGCGTCCGCCGTCCGGTCAAGGAACAGCCTGCACAAGGTTTGGTACAGCAGACACAGCCTCGCGACTGGGCGTGTTTCACCCTTGTGTACGCGTATTCGTATCTGAATACGATCGGATAGCGCTCTTTCCGAAAGCATAAGTCTTTATCAGGCAGTCTGACCTCTAACGTCTCTCAAAATCCCACCACGATCGAGCTCGGTAGATGAGAATATATAAAACGACACCAGATGAACCATCCGCTGAGCTGATAGTACAAGGTTGGATGGTTGGTCTTGTGCTATATCCAGGGATAGACAACCAAAAAGCGAATGCGACTAAGTCGCAAGCTGTCGGGTTCACTCCGGCCTGACAAGCAGTCATCAAACATCTCGAACATGTCAAAATCGACTTGAGGAAGGCTCGCTTTTATGCACTTGTATAGAGCAATTTCTTGCAATTCCTAATGGCAATCGACACTGCTTACTTTACGCTCATGCAACTGCTTGTACATATTATTCTAGGACAACTATCGGCACCTTAATAAGATTCAGCCGACGAGGTTATAACGGCATTTACTGCTCGAGAGCGCTTGTTTTTTCGTCGTCTGTCCACTCGACTCAAGGAATCGATTTTCGAATAATCTGGACTGTTCAAAGCTATCCGGCTGTAGAGTATGCAAGATCTATGGTAGTAACTAGCTTTTTGGCATCCCATCCCGCGTAGGTCATTGTGACGCCTTAGAGCTATCAAGCAAAGAAGGAGAAAGACAAAGAGATGGGTTCTAAGCCAACTATCCCTTAAGAGATTTTCTGTTACTTTGACTCCAGGAAGCTTCCAGCCTTATCAGCAGTTTCTGTTACTGTAAGACCATTGTCCTGTTTCCCATTATACCTTTCGGACTGCTAATGCTTTCTAGTTGTTGCAAATAACTTGATGTACGATTGTCTTCCGCTAACGTCGATAGTATCTTCCATCGCTTTTTTGCAATTGTCGCTTACTTCTGCGATGACTACTTAAGGCCCCCTTAAACCAACATTCATCCTCTGTTCTTTCCCCGTCTCATCTTATATGAATACGGTAGCTGGTCTGGCTTTCCTCTTTTCTTTACTCTTTACTTATCTCTTTTGTGTTACCGTCCTTGCGCCTCCTTAGCATCATTTCTATATCGGAGTTGGACCTCACCAGACTTCTCTCCAAGTCTCTGTTCTTCGCTGGACCTGGACCATCTTGCTGATCGAGCTATATAGCCTGGAAAGGCTCAACATGTCCTCCCAGTAAGTATGTATTTGTACTCTTCCTTACTTCGCCATCATTTTACTTCCACTACCCAATCATTCTTCCATCTACCCTTTGTTTTACACCAATCACGCTCTACGAGAAGATTCGTCAGTCTCTGTTGAGCTTGTTATCTTTCCCTCTCCCGGACCCGCCTTCTCTTGCCCCTTTGCAAGATCCGTACGCTATATAGCGATACCAATTCTCACCATGGTCAGGTAAGTCTCTACTACTCCAAGCCTCTTGTATTTGACGCTGATCACGTCCCTGTCTAGCCAGCAAGCCCAACTCTTCTCGGTCGTTGTCAGAGTTCATGAAGTTACCTCTACTACCTTCATAGTCAGTCGTCAGCGCCTGTGTCGTGTGTCAAAGTTCTTCAGCAAGGCTTTCTTTGGTTCTTTTCTCGAGTCACACACTGGCACGCTCGATTTGTACGAGGTCTCCGCTTACTACTTTGGCTTATTTCTGGAGTGGGTCACCACCGGCCTGCTTCCAGCATTGTCTCTTCAACACATGGTTCAGCTCTATATTCTTGGTGACAAATATGACGCTCCTGAATTCCGCCAATACATAACCGACAGCCTCACCAATTACTGTTTCGGCCCCAAATTCGGGGTTTCCACTTCGGAAACCATCAGTCTACTCCTCAGAAACGTCCCTTGGTCACCTCCCCTAACGTCTTTGCTGGCCAATGCCGTTGTGCGCTTCGCATACTTCAACCCCGTCAGCCTATTATGATCAGAGTTCAGTGAAATGGTCGATGAACTGCTCGAGAAGCCCTATGGTGTGTGATCCTTGTTACAACCAAAAAGAATTTGACCACACTCAAGGAGATCACTGCGAACATTTTGATTCCGAGCCCGCCGACTGGAAGCCAGAAAGGTATCATGACGAAGCCATCGCTACTCGCAAGTAGCATAGACAATCAATCAGGTACACAAGCTTCTTACAAAGAGGCATTACTCCTCATATACATATGATACAGTTCAGGAGGTAAGTCTACAGGTTCTTTCGGCTCGAAGATCAATTCACTAACTCTGATGTGCCAGCTCTCGCTCTTTCCCTGGTTTTGCCTAGTCCACTCCTCTGCCTTACCCGTTAGAGAATCTCCTGAATGTCTACCGCCATCTTCGTTCATCTGACGATCAGCACAATCTCTTTTCATCGCCCCACTGTTTCAGAAAGCGTTCAATGGTCTCGCGACCATCTTCCATACTTTGCTTTCCCAACGCCCTCAGTCCATCCTGGCTGACCCCCCATGTTGTGCCCGGGACGTCTCATCTCAAGATTGCTTCCGGACCTTGTTTGCGACTTCATCAACCATGACAAAGATCACTACGGAACAACATAACGACTCATCACGAAAGAGAGAGCTGGTCTCTTACATCGGACACCCCTTTAGCCCCTTTGCTTGGATTCATTGGTGTTTTCTCCTTGTTTCTTTTCGGCCTTTGCCATGTTCTCAGACAGAATCACGAGATAGGAGGAAAACAGGCGGGTTTGACGAACTTTGGACGTTCTCCTTACACAGCAATTGGGCGTTCCCCTTATACAGCATGGCGATGCCCATTTCCTCCCTGCGAGTTTTCTCCTCCTTACTTTAACTTTCCTTTGGTGCTCTCCATCAGTCCGCCAGTCCATTCATTGGTTCGCTCTTAATAGCACTCATACATTCTTGAGACTGTTGCATCAGTTTAAGTTCTTGTGTCTTTGTTCAAAGCGCTGGTATGTTCTCAGGGCCTGCTCTTCCAAACTCTACGTGTCTCGCTGTTTCCTGCTGTTGGAAGGGTCCTGGTCTTTGGTAACTTCCTCTCCATTATCAACGACAAAAGAGAACTTTCTCTGTGTGTCTGGTGCCTTCTCGTGGCCTGTAGTTCTTACAGCAATGTATGCCAACTCAAGCTTCTTCGTCGTTATGACGAGCACAATATGGACCACGAGCAAAGTGTTGATGCTCGGAGGGTGTTTCACCCTGGAGCGCCACCAACCGCTCGATAAACAACCTTGGCAGTGTCTCCTCCAACTGTCTTCGTTGCACAATCTCTGCACCAACCGCGAGGTATCTGTCGCGGAATAGTTTCCAGAGCTCGTGATCTTTGGTGCCAGATGCGCAAGGCTTTGGGATACAGGGGTCATTTCTTTGCGCTGAGACGGCTGCTTTTTCAACGCCTTCGATGTCCATTGAGATGGAATCACAGCAGTCAAAACCAAGTACCCATATTTGAAGATCCTGAATTTGTGGCTGTAACTTTGTCGTAGGCTCTGGTTCTGACAGACTGCGCGTGTCAGAGTTGTATGGTAGTTTGGCGATGTATGACGAAGATGATGGTGTGCAGGTATTGGTGGGCAGTTGACGGCGTGATCCTAGCACAAACTCGACATCATTGGCATCAACTTCTGCATCCCAGTGTAAGACAGCTAGAGCTTCCGCAATAGATTCGGCGTATTCGTGGATAGGGAGGCCGAGTTGTTCATGGAGTCGACCAGGAGTACGTAGTTGTTTAGCGAGAAGAATTTGGACGGGCGTCCGAAGCGCCGTCTTCCAAGGTATATCCGACCGATGCAGACGGTGTCACGGTCTTTAACACCTTGGCGAGCTTCTTCTGGACATAAGCTATCAACCAACAGATTCCTGAAAGCGGAAGAAAGTGGCGGGATCCGCTCCGAGCACATGATGTTGCAGCCGTTCGTTGACGTGTACCAGAAAGAAGCTGGTATCTGTATGTTGGTAGTCATGGCGGTGGATTTGTTTAGGTGACTGAGGATCCTATTCTGGAGGTAATATTCTTTCCATAAGCTTCTGTGCCTAGATCCATCAGCTCTTTTGATGACCCAGCTAGCGTCTGCTACGGTCCAAACACTACCGCAATGTCCCGCACCGATACGGAGCGGAGCGGATGAAACCGCAGTGCTCGTCGAATAGTTTGGAATAGCTTGATCACAATCATGGGCTGGAACGACCATGCCGCGGATATCACGGGTTTCGAAGTTGTCTGAGGTTGGTAAGGTTGGTGAGGCTGACATGGCCAATTTGCCATCTGTGGGAGCCATGTTTTTGTCAGGGTCAGAGTTAGTTATCGATATCGTTGATCCTGTTGATTCAAGTGGGAAATAATGTGTAGACCGAGGCTCGTTTGGATGATAGGACTATGTAGTGAATCGTCGTAAACAACAACTTTGATGCCGTTGTGAGTCATGAACGTCAAAGAGGTAAAAAAGAACACAAAGAGCAAGTGCGAGCAACATTGTGCTAGATTTCCCACAGGCAGTGATCGGCATGTGACCAATCAAGTCCTGGTGCGGACTTGCTAATTCAAGGACAGGGACAAGTGACTTCGTCATATAGATTTGATCTAAAGAAATTCTGGAAGTAGCTTCAAGCGATTTTATATTTGCAACATGACTTGGCCACTTTTCTAGCATCCTCTGCTTCACGAAATAGAGGGGCTCTGACAGGAAGCAATTCAACCTGTAGTTCGGGGTTGCTGAATGCATCTCCAATCTCACATCACACTTCGAATTGATCATTGCTCGACCAGCGTTGCGAGCGAACATATTCCTGCACCTCTGGTGTCGAGTTCTGCTGCTCATCATCATCATGTTTTTCAGATCTCACAACCTCGCGTGGGATCCTGATCGCCACTACCGTAATGGCAAGTCCTACTGCAGCACTAGCTGCAGCGAATAAGAAGCAGTTGCGATGACCTTGGAGCCGAGCGTCAAGATCAGGCTCATGCCCCTCTGTTCGAGCTTGGATGACCTGAGTGATGGCAAGTGAGAAGGCGATGCCAAGATTAACCGTGGTACTGTTGACTGCGCCAGCAAGCCCCTGCCATTGGAGAGGAGAGACGCTGGAGAGCACGACATTGGCAATGGTGTATGTCATGTCTATGCCTAGTGTCGTGCAGATCATGGCTGGGAATACGAAAGGCCAATAGCCCATCGAAGGATTTCCGAGAGCTAACAACAAGGGTGCTGCTACCCAGGCTATCCCCGAGATAAGCAACACGAAAGTTGGAGATGTGATGTGCAAGATACTACTTCCGACCACTGCGCAGAGGAAGCCACCGACAGCCAGAGGTGCAAACCAAGCTGCAAATTGTACACCAGTGACACCATAAGCGAGACGGAGATGATTCGTAGCGGTAAAGAGCCAGGTACCGAAGCTACCATAGAAGAAGACACAGGCTATCATCAATGGTTTGACTGACTTTGGCGTAAAGAATTTGCGAGGTAACAGTGGACAGTCTGCTAGCCTGAGCTCGATGAAGACTGCACATGCCAGACAGGCAAGACCTATGAGGAAAGGCGCCAAGATCCCTGCAGTCTGCCAGGCGTGAGGTGCATTTGCGCTGGCAGCTAATGCGTATGCCACGAGGATGAGACCGGAAGTGATGGTGAGGGCTCCCCACCAATCCATAGTCAGGTTGAGGGATGATCGTTCGGCACGGTCTGAAGGGACTGAGAGATAGGCAGCAATGAGAGCCACGAAGCCTATGATCGCGGCAATCCAGAAGTACCAGCTCCAACTGTCCGAAGGAAGTACAGCAGAGACATAAATACCAACGAAGAACCCGAGCGGTGACGAGGCTCCATATATGCCCAGGACCATGTTCCTACGAGGGCCAGTTGGGTAGATGCAGCCGAACAACGCAAAGCTGCTTGGGGTATAGGCGGCAATGGCCAAGCCTTGCATAGCTCGGCAGATGTCAAGGAGTATGAGAGAAGTGCTGAAGCCAGCAACGACACACCAGATACAGAACCATAGTACAGCAAGCATGAAGATAGGATAGCCACCGTACATGTCGGAGAGCCGAGCTGTAGAGCACAGAGTAGCACATAGTACCAATGACAGGATGGTAGCAGGCCAGAAGTCTGACGTTGTTTCGTTCGAGAAGCGGGCCAGTAATGTTGGAAGCACAACTGCGAAGCCTGAAATCATGTATTCCTGCTCTGGTCAGTACTGGTCGAGATCGTGCGAATGATGATAGACTTACTGCAAGCAACTGGGTCAGTGCCATGGAGAAACAAAAGGCTATCTCAGCTGCGGTGGACCGGAATCGTCGGCGGTGTGAGACATTGGCAGCGACCTCCTCTGATGGAGTGATCTGAGAGGAGGTAACTGAGATGGCACCCTTTTTCTCCTGATCGGCTGCTTCTTTGTACTCCAGGATGCTTTCGAGGCTTGAGAGCCGCCATGTGACAGGTCTGGTGACGAGTAGTGGTCTGGAGGATAGGTTTGACGAAGAAGGAGGGGTCTCCGGTATGCTGGTGTTAGATAAACCGTGAGTAGAGTCCATGATCTGAATCACTGGGTAATGCCACACTTGGAGGATGCGAGGGAAGAAAGAACAGGTGATACGCGATCAAATAGAAGACCTCAGTACTCTCTGTCCCAAGGTATGCAGTCCGGATTGAGACAATGGTTAGTCCCGGAGACCTTGCGTGGACGTTGCTTTCAGACACAGCTAGAACAAACAGCCTTTTATAACAAGGTACCTATATGCTCACCTGCCGCAACTTGCAACAGCCGCATGGCACTTGAGACACCACCACGACATCATAGCTATACGCCCATGATCTCGCAGCTGTATCTGTGTTTGCACAACCACACCATGTCTGCAAACACTTGTTGATTGTGAAATTCGACGTCAACAGAGGAAGTCAATGACAATTCCTTTTGATCCTTGATCTGTTTAGGGTATATGTGCATATAACTGTCCGCAAGCTGCACCAATGGCATAGCTTGGCGATCAATAGGGCTGCACAGCTTGTTCGATCTGTTTGCTGTTCAGCCAGCCACCTGCATGACATGCTCAGAGTGTCCTGGTAGCCGGTACAGCCATGTTTCGCTTTCAATCTACTGCAATGCTTTATAACATCATCTCTTATGTTGTGAAAGAAGATATGGTGCCGATCAAGCCGGTCAAAGGCATCGGGCCACCACAAGAGATGTGTCGCTGGCAACAGAAAAGAATGTTGAAGGTCGGAGGGAGGCTGAGAGCTGTGCGAAAAGAGAAAACGCGGAGATGATCAGCCCCGCGGGCCCTTGCCGCAACCCTATTTCGACAAACATCTCCTTTTACTAAACCAGGACGACACCGACCACGTGGTATCGGTACGTACAAGCATCTTCCAAGCTGAGACTCAGCTCGACAATTCGCACCTATTTTAGACGGTGGGGTTCCGTCCACTACAAACACACTTGTCACCATCCATGGACGTCTTCCAGAAGTGTTTGAGCATTGCCAAGGACCAGTGGCATACCAGATGGATATGTCCACTGCTGCTGCTGGCTGATGCAGGACTTACAGCATTGATCGTGTGGAAAGTCCCATGTATGAAATCCCAGTAGCAAACACTCGAATGTCAAATCTGATGCTATGAAAATAGATACCGAAATCGATTGGACAGCGTATGTGGAACAAGTCACACAATATCTTGCTGGAGAACGCGACTACACCAAGATCCAAGGAGGTACCGGTCCTCTGGTCTATCCCGCGGCCCATGTCTACATCTACCAAGTGCTATATCGGTTCACCGACCAAGGCACCAATATCCCGTTTGCACAGATCATCTTTGGTGTCCTCTACCTCATGACGCTTGCTGTGGTCATGGCATGCTACCGCAACGCAAAGGTTCGTCTTACTGCTGTCAAGCTTTGAGTGTAATTACTGATGGCTGACAGATACCACCCTATGTGTTTCCGATGCTCATCTTGTCCAAGCGTATGCACTCGATCTTCACGCTAAGGCTGTTCAATGACTGCTTTGCCGTCTTCTTCTTCTTTTTGGCCATCTATTGCTACCAGAAGCGATGGTGGATCATGGGGTCAGCCATCTACTCAATTGGGTTGGGGGTGAAGATGAGTCTGTTACTTGCATTGCCTGCAGTCGGGACTGTGCTTCTGCAAGCAATCGGTACAATTGATGCGATCGGTCATGCATCGTTGATTGTGTTGATACAGGTACGTTCCCATTGTAGCAATCCGCGGCTTCTCACTGACCAAGCTTAGGTTTTACTCTCATTGCCCTTCACACTGCACAATCCGCAGGGCTACCTCTCACGGGCATTTGAGTTTACAAGGCAATTCTTCTTCAAGTGGACAGTAAATTGGCGGTTTGTGGGAGAGGAGACATTCCTCTCCAAGCAATTTGCATTAACATTGCTTGCTGCTCACGTCTCTCTGCTTGTTCTCTTCGCTACGACTCGATGGCTAAAGCCTTCGAAACAGTCCCTTCCCGCGATAATCGGATCAATCTTCAATCCTCCGTCAGAGGCAAAGCAAGCAGAGATATCGGCGAGGGTGACACCCAGGTTTATCTTGACGACAATACTTTCGGCCAATGCGATTGGCATGCTGTGCGCAAGATCGCTCCACTACCAGTTCTACTCTTGGATTGTATGGGCGACTCCTGCTCTTCTCTGGCGCGCGGGCTACCATCCTATCCTGCAATATGCCCTGTGGGGTGCGCAAGAGTATGCGTGGAACGTCTTTCCCAGCACCAACTTCAGCTCGATGGTTGTGGTGCAAGTGCTTGCTGCTACGGTGGCTGGCGTATGGTATGGAACGAGAAAAGAGACGACGGATGCTCCGGTGAAGAAGCACCAGCATGTAGAGTAGCGTCGTAAAAAGTTTCGGCGGTCAACAGGGCGAGTCGATCATTCATCCTCAGAGTCTGAGGGAGGCATCTTGCCGACGTTGGACTCTTCCTCGTCCGAGTCGTCTTCATCGACGTAGGAAATTCTCTGGACGAACTCCTTAGGCCTGTACATATGTCAGTAACTGTACAGTACCAATGTATATCGAGGATGCGCACCAGTATTTCTGCTTGCGCCATTCCTTCTCGTTCCTGACAACGTTGATGATCTCTCCGTCCAACTTGTTCTCACGCTCATTCGCAGCGCCTGTATCAACCAGGACAAAGCCGCCTCTCTTGATCCAGATGGTGGAGCGGAAACGCGCAGGCAGCTCGACCAGCAGAACCTTGGTGTCGGGCAACTCGACTCGGTAGAGGTTGTTCCCAGCAGCTTGTTGTACGCGAGCGACGAACTGAGTCTCTGTGAGGGTTTGGGGAGGTGTCATAGTCTCCTCGGCCGTAGCCTGGAGATTGCGTCTGGGCTTAGGCATGCTTGCGATTTGTTGTTTGCTATTGACTTGCGTTGGTTGTTGCGTGGAGAAATATTTTGTCTGGACCGAGGCCGGTCACTTTGATGGTCGCTCGGTTCTCGCTTGCAAAAGTCTTGGGACCACCTGCCTTAGCACTTGACATGCAACCGCCGCCTTCCATCTCTTCTCTCCGCCTTCCAATATCATCTCCATGATGCAACGTTGTATGAAGGAACATCTCTTGTTAGGAAAAACGATTGGATCGTCTTCGCAATGTCTCTTGCTTGGTCTGGACGAATTAAAGCTTCTAGCACGTCCGATAGAATCCACGCAAGGCAGATAATCGATACCGCATCGTACCCTGAAATGCTATTGATTCTTACTTAAAGACTTGTGCTAGACCTCTTGGTTCCTCCAATTATCCAATAACCTAGCGGGTACGCCGTCATGAACTTACGTCGGATCATCCTAGAACGATCATTTACCAATACCAAGGGCTCTAACATGAGAACCTGCTCAATATTCGCTCCTGATCCTGGACTCGCTCGCTGATTCGACACTGCTTGGGTACATGGCCTGTCTTCCACGCTCGATTAGGAACATTAGGCAACAAGCCAATTTTCATAAACACATGGCATTGCTGCCGACTGCCGGCCCAGAGTATTTCATCATTCTGTACTTCCATATTGACCACCCTGGTCCCATCCCAACCGCTCTCCGTCCGCCCAAAAGCAAGGCTTCGATTCCCTATCAACTTGAGAATCCCTCGAAGTACGGGCTTCATCAACTTGAATCTCCTTCGAAGTACAGGCTTCTGGCTTTCCGCCTTTATCACTCGACCTTGGAGCATGGCATACGGCACTCGATCGAGAGCGGCTGCAAAGTTTTCACCTGATACTACAGACCAGGATCAGGTAACCACTCTAGTCAACAATCATTTCATCACACTCTTTGCTGACCTGTACCAGTGCGGCGAGATGAAAAGAGTATTCGACACAGACTCCGACTCGTACGACAGCTTTTCACCGAAACACTGCTTTCGGTTTCTTGATCTGCCTCTCGAACTGAGAATTGAGGTGTACAAGTATGCGTTCACGGATCGCTCTGATGATCTGCCATCCACGATTCTTTTCACAACAAAGCCGACCCCTCTGAAGTCTACTAGTCTACTGGCGACTTTTTTGTCCTCGCAGGAAAGACTTGATCTTAGTCTCCTATTTACATGTCTCCAAATACAACAGGAAGCAAGCGCAGTTCTCTACGGTCAGAACTGTCTCCTTCTTCAGACTCCGATCCACTTAAACAACTTCCTCCTACGTATCGGAGAAAATCGTCGTTTCATCCGCAAGATCCGCTTCAACATAGCTTCACGCCTTCCATATGAGATGTTAGAAGTTGAGCGAAACGCTCAACTTTTGTCCGAAGCCAGACTCAAACGCTACTCAGTAGAAATTGGCTACCAGGGCTCCAGCTTCCTCAAGACTGCGGAGGAGATCTTCGCATCTCTGACGCCCATGCTCAAAGTGCTCCATACACAAACCAGAGCGGGAGACGATGCTCTCGATGTTGTGGAGATCCTTCAGAGAGATTTGTGCCCTCGGTTTGTATCCACGGACCCCAATAAGTGGTCAACTTGTCCCAAAATCTTTGATGGTCCTTGCGAACGTTGTCTTACCAAGGAAATTGCTTATCATCAATTGATGAAGACCATCAAAGAAAAGTGGACTGGATTGAAGGCTACGCTGGAAGAAAGTTGATCTTGCTTGTTAACCAACCATGTAGAACAAGTCTATCATGTGCATTTATCAAATTCTGCCACTTTCAAATACAGAAGCATGTTCAGTAAAAGTGCTTCGAGTAGCCAATCTCTGTGGACGAATGAGCTGGAGTGAAAATGATCGTGCAGCTCTACAGGTTGAAAGTTTCAGTCTTCAGTGATGAGAGCGAAAGTGACAGGCGACTAGCTTGGCCGAACGTGCCTGCCTTCTTCGCAACTTCCAGTTCGAAAACACGCACGCGCGCAGATCGTTCGTTTCTCAATCAATTGCGTCCTTCACCTCACTCCATCCGAACTTCACTCCATCGACATATCGATCTGTCAACTCACTTCTCACACAATCGGCGGCTATACTTCTTCTGCGAACTTCGCATCGGCTCGATCGCTGCTTCATCGACTTCCACCTTCTCGTCTATACTCAAACACACCAAACAGCAAACCTACCTACACCACTACCATGCCTCCCGATCTTGGCTCGAGCGCCACTACGGCCACTCAGCGCGTGAGTTATGAATGCGTATTTGCGCAAACAAATCAATGATGCTGATGCTCTCTAGCAAGGCGCCAACTCTGAAGAAACGCCAACGCCATCCCGCTTCCTTGACCTTCCTACCGAGATCAGGCTGATGATCTTGAAGTACGCTCTTACCGATGGTACCCAAGCATCTACAGTCGAACTCATCAGAGGACGTCGATCTCGTATCACCAGTACATATCTTGACGCCGATCCATTCCACAGCTTCAGTACAAAGCCCAGCGTCCAAATACTTCTAACCAACCGCCAAATCAATGCTGAAGGAACACCTATTCTCTACTCGAAGAACACATTCTCGACATGCCCCTCAGCTCTTGAAAGGTTCACCAAGGCTGTCGGTGCAGCTAACAGGCAATACATCCGTTCTATCCACATCAATGGTGCCACCATGGAACTCTATTTCACAAGCAAATGGCTCAGAAGCTTGAAGGAATACATTGGATTGAAGCGCCTTCGCCTCAACATGCTATCAAGGGTGTACTATTTGAAACAGCGTGCTATCCGGTCTGATTACAGGCCACCTGGTATGTCTGTTCTTCTGACACTGATCCCTGTGATCAAAATGCTCTGTGAGAGAGAAGGCTCGGATGAAGCAGCCCGCAAGATCATCGAAGTTCTGCCCTACGAAACAAGTTGCCATCATAATTCGTACCTCTGGACTGCGAACCCTTGCATCGATTGCTGTAACGATGCAAGATTCTTTGAGGAATACAAGGTCGTGGAGGATGACTTCTGGAGCGATATCCCAAAGAGATACGCAGAGGCCAAAGAATCGGCCAGAAGAGAAAAGTGGAAGGCTAAGAGATTCGGAGAGTTCATTTAGCAAGGAAAAACAAGCAGTGAAAGCATGATCAGCCAGGCACATACAAGCAGGAAGGGTATATCAGGATTCTTTGCAAACGTCTTCTTCTTCTCTCAATAACGTAATATATCAATGCTCTCAGGGGGCCATTCTCCTGATCTCAATTCAATTGTGCAATTTGACAGCAATAATCAACACCTACACTGAACATGAGATACCACACCAGGGTCCTCTGCCTCCCTTCCAGGGGCTCACAGCCCTACGACAGGTCTCACACTCTCTCCTTCCCCACGCACCGGGGTCAAAAACACTGTCAAAATGCACGAGTGTTTTCGAAGAGTAGTGTGTTGCCAAAGAGATCTTGTTCATGTGTGGAATCAGGGGACTCCTCTCGATGAACGACGCCTCATCCACAAATATATCTCTGCATTTTGATAATTAGGAAATCACACATGCATGTATGTGCTGGAGAGCGCAATACCCCATTTTCAAAAGACGCAAAGAAGCACAAGAGCGGATAGGGGTATTATGAGATCATATAATTCATGCTATAAAAGCAATAGGACTAGCAACCTTTCTTCCATGCCTCATAATTCTCGACATTTGACAATCAAGGGGTCCACTGATTCCTCATGACACACGTTTCTAATCGTACTCGTCATATGAGTAAGACTGCCTCTGTGTCAAACACCACTCTTCACTCGCCAATCCATTCTTCTTCCTCATCTCCAAGCCCTTTTGATCTTTACAGTGATCGCAGGCGTAGTTGCAAGGGACTTCAGTGTTGTCGCCAAAGTAAGTGGCTATCATTTTATGTCTGCATTTGTCGGTTGCTTCGCAGTATTTGGTCAAGAAGAGAAGAGAGTTGGCTCGACCGTTGCTGTCGGGATGTGTGCTGTGGTTGTTGTATTCGGGGTTGTTGCGGCCCCTGGTGGATTCGGTGCGCATTTTTTGCTCTTGGGCTCGAGCGAGCATGTTGGCGCTACGATCGCGGTCTTCGCGTGAGTAGTAGACGATACAGACGGAAGCTTTGCCGTCTCTGCCTGCACGTCCGGCTTCTTGGTAGTAGCCTTCGAATGACTTTGCAATCTGCCAGTGAACGACGAAACGGACGTTTTCTTTGTCGATACCCATTCCGAAGGCCGTGGTTGCGACTATGACATCGTAGCCTTCTCGATTGGCGACCCATCCGGAGAGATGGTCGTCTTTCTGTTCGTTGCTGAGGCCGGCGTGGTAGGGCTTTGCGCCGATGCCGTCTGAGGTTAGTCTTTCGGCAAGGATTTCGCAGTCCCGGCGGTATAGGGTGTAGATGATGCCCGGCACGTTCGTGGGTCGTTCTTTCTTGGCTGCCAGTTCAGCTGCTCTTTCCGGACTTTTGCGTCGATTATGTGCTGCTTTGATCCAGGCAAGGAAGTCGTCGTAGTGGTCTTCTTCATCTGACTTGTACCGCACTTCGTAGTGCAGGTTTGGTCGGCTGGTGGTCATGGTGAAGTGCTTCAACTTACGCTTGTCGAGTTGTAGCGTCGCGATGATATCGTCTCGCACTCGCTGTGTGGCCGTCGCAGTACAGCATATCATCGGTACATCTGGGAACTCCTTTCTGAAGAAGTTAAGCTCTTTGAAGCTGGGCCGGAAGTCGTGGCCCCATTCTGATATACAATGCGCCTCATCGATGGCGATCCGGGCAAGCTCTTTCTGCGCATGGACTATGCGTAAGACATTGCGGAAGTGGTCCATGGCGCAGAACTCTGGGGTGACATATAGAAGTCTGGTCATAGGGTGGCCGGTCTTGAGATCGGCCATAATGCCATCACGGGTGGTCTTAGAGACAGTGCTATTGATAGTAGCCACCGCAATGTTTGCCGCGCGCAGAGCTGCAACCTGGTTGTTCTGATATCGTGTTAGAGATTGGGGCAGTCAGATAAATTCAGCCAGCAGACTCACCATAAGTGCGAGAAGTGGTGAGACGACGATTGTGACTGGAACATGTTAGATGTGTATTCGATTCCATCCGATCTTGACTCTAACTCACTTCCAAGATCAATACATGCTGGCAATTGGAAGCACAAACTTTTGCCAAATGAGGTGGCGGCTTGGAGAAAAACATCATTGCCCGCTAGAGCAGCTTCAATAACTTCTCGCTGTACAGGTCTGTATAAAACTTTTGGTTAGCACACTTCGCAATAGACATGAAGAAATTGCTCGACTCGCCTGAACGATGGTTTCCCAAAGACCTGACGTAGTGTGAACTCGAGATCCGGTTTGCTACGCGACCTTTGGATGGGCATTTTGTTCGATTGATGTTGAGCAATTTGGCCGGGAATGGTTTGAGAGGCGAGTGATGGTCTTGAGGCTTCAACCAGATGGCAAAACAGGCAACACCGGATGATCAGTCAACCGCAACATCCTCACCAAGATGGTGTTTCAGAAGTTTTGACGCGTCACAGGACTTTTCAAGTCATCAGGAAAATTGAACACTCAAAAAAGAAGGTACAATGCGCAAGATTGAAGAAATGATGAAGAGAGAGCAGCCTGCGGTTCGCGACTGCGCACGGACATCTTTGTCTATACCAGTTTGATCATGGGAATATCGGGTCAAATGCCAACATTGTATCAAAAGCAGATTGAAAATTGCCTGCATGCACAAGTTCGCGAAGTTGATTGAACGAATGAGCTCCTCACAGCTTCCCTGTATCTCACAGAAAAATCTCTTTATCCTTAAAATTCGTTTGTACATGAAGGTTTACATTTATTGTTACAATCCTCGCGGAGGCCTTCTTTCAACCAAGCGCATATTCCAATCCTGTATTCACAGCCTCTTCGTCATGTTCGTCCGGCTTCCAGACTTCTTTGATCTCTTGCCAGACCTTTCTGGTATTCTCTGGGCCCGTGACCTTGTGGTAGGCATTCAGAGTGGCTTTGACCATAGAGATGCTAATGTAGCAGCCCCTGTCTTCTTCTGACCTCCATTCGGTGTGTTTCTGCTCAGCCTCCCGGTCCCTCTCGACAAATTGGCAGAAGACATCCCAGAAGCTGTCCAATTTCTTCTTGTTCCAAGAGGAGTAGCGGATGCCTCCGTGGATGCTGAAACCGCGAATGATCTGATAGAAAACAGATCCGTGAATGTGAATAGCGTTTTGTTGCATCTCGTCAAGCAGCTCACTGATGCGGTCGATATTGCCAGATTCGTGAGCATGGTACTTGATCAACAAGCGATAGGTGTGCAAGTTGGGTTTTATCGGAGTCACGTTCTGCACAACGCTGCGTCTCTCCGGTATCTCACGCAGACTTTTGCCCGCTCGATTCAGAACTCTCCCAAGTTTGCGCTGAGCTCTCCACCCTTCGATCTTTGCAGCACTGGTGTTCTCTAAGCCCAGTATCTTCATCTTCTCAAAGATGTACTCGGCGGCGGAAGCCTCACCAGCGTTGATCAAGCTGGCAATGACACAATTGAGGACAAGTGTGTCGACAATCTCTCCAGAATCGACAAAGTCCTGGTATGCTTTCCTAACAGCAGCACCGTCTCGTTTCATGCCATGACAATATATCTGGTTGGTGCGAAAATAGCGGCTGGGCTCGATATTCCGTTGCATCATTTCCTTGACCACCATATCGGCGAGAGCAAATTTGCCGGCTTTTGTGGCGACATCAAACAAGATGCTGAATGTAGCAGCACTACTTGCAATACCGGCCTCTTTCTCCATACGCAACCAGATCTGGGTGGCAGTGTCGACCTGCACATCGCCAACTTTGCGAAGATAGCGACTAGCAAAGCTCATGGCGCTGTTCCATTCGAACCTCGTCATGGGAATATCTGCAGCGAACAAGTCGTCGACAACTGAGAGGTATCGCTGCATGGTATGCTCGTCTTTGTATTCGACGACACTCAAGCGATGCATCAGTAGTCGGATTTGATCGTTTTCGAGGTACTGCGGGCGCGGTTGTGGTATGGCTCTGTAAGCATTGTATAGAAGAGTGTTCGGTACGTCCCTGTCCTCGATAGTAAGACTAAACTGGTCAATGGCTTGCTTGTCTAACAAAGAATTGGCGACAAGTGGATTTCGGTCTGGTATTGTGGCCGAAGAGAAGACGTTAATTTCCGGTGGAGAGCGTTGATCGGTATTCAAATTCGGAGGAGGATCTTCCTGATAGCCAGCAAAGTCATATTGATCGACTATGGAGCGTAGCTGTTCGCGCGGGATTTGGATAGGTGTGGGCTCGGAGGAGTCTTCTGGTGTGAGAGCAATGGCTTCAGATTGGGGAGGCTTATTTCTCGACGACTGAGTGGTAAAGCGTTGCGGGCGGGATGTGGAAGTCGTGTTAGGGGTAGGGCGGTTGTGGTATGATATAGGGCGAGCATGTTTCCGGCACAAGCTCGCGCGAGCAAGAGCGTCGAGAAAAAGGGACTCGGCAGACTCGGGGGTCAGAGGGTGTGGCGCGGGTCGTCTAGAGAGGATGTGGAGGTCTCGTCGATGGCGATGACGGTCGTGGTCGAAGGAATTGGCGGACAGACAGTGGTTGCGGCGTGGACACAGGGCTGTCATAATTGAGGCAGTTGTCGTCTGTGTCTGCAGAGAGATTCCGCTCTGGTTGCGGGAAAAGGAGCCAAAGAGGGACATGAAGCGGCGAGCATTGTGTCAGACGAACAATCGACATTCCCCAGGCATTTCACTCAGTACATCACGCCGTGTGGTGGCCGCTGTCCTGGAGCTGCTTCTCCAAAAAGTCCGACTTTCTGGATTACGGACCGCCCATCCAACGCGCGCTGATTGGCTGCTCAGTCCACCTCCGCCGACGCCAAGCCACATCTCTCCCGCTCCGCTCTCGAATCTCGAATTATTGACGAGAAGCGCCTTGGGCGTTTCTTTATTCGGGCAGCCAGACACGACAGTCGCCATGGGTCGATACAACTTTGCGCCTCAGCGCGTGCACCAGGCTGCTACACGTCTCCTCCAAGTCCGCAGTGCCGCGCGCGGCCCCTCGCAGCCTCCTCCGCCATGGTACACCGTCATTGGCAACCTACCGCCGTCAGAACGTCTCGTGCGTCCGCCATTGCAACCCGCCCGTCGCAAGGGTAGAAAGGCCAGCAAGCTCTTCCAGCCTGTCAACCTCAAGTACGAAGAGGATCAACTCAGACTCGACTTCTTTGGCGACCACCCGTGGGAATTGGCGAGGCCCAGACAAATCGTCGAAGATGACGGCAAGGACTACCAGAAGTTCGACTGGAGCCAGCTGGACCAGTCGACCAAGCAGATTGACGGAGAGAGGTGCATACACCTGCCCACATACTTTACCAGTACTGTCATGCTGACTCTACAACAGCGTTGTCCAAAGACAAGCATGGCTCATGGGCCTTGTCCGTCATGAAATCGATTACCTTGCAACCCCAAACATGCGCGAATATTACAAGTTGCACAAAGACGAGGAAGTAATCAAGGAACTCCAAGAACTTCACCTTCTCTTCAAAAACGACTACGCTGTTGATTTACAAATCAATGAGACAAATGAGGCGGACCACCCGGACCCGAACGCACATTGGCCCATCAGTGTCTACTTGACATACCACCCTCAATATCCCCACCAAATCAAGGACGGCCAAAAGCACTTGCACCAATTCCTTGCCAAACAAGGTCTCGATCTTTCGACCATCAACAAGCGCTCCTTCAGTGCTTCATTCCCACACTCGGACGCTGTCGCTCAGACACTACGAAACTCCGATCTTGCTGCCATCGGCAAGCAATACAACATCGATATTACCCTCGAGCCCGAAGTCACCGTCAAGCCCTTCGCCGAAGAACCTTTCGATGTCCAACCTTTCTCTTTCTCCTTCTACCGCAACGCCACCAAGAACATTCCCGCTCTTCTCAACCACCTCGCAACCCTTCTCGACGTCAAGACCTCCAACATCCTCAGCCCTCCTCTCCCCACAACGGAGCCTGATACTTACCCAGCATACACAAAGCTAGGAGCTTACGACAAGGCCCGTAAGGAGTTCTACGAGGTCCGCCACCAACAGGACATCGAGCGCCGTGTCGCCCGCGAGGAAGCCCTCTGGACTGGTGCTGAGTTCGGTCCATCACCCTTGGACATTGGTATGCAACTCGAGGACCAGAAGTACGAGGAATGGCGCGATTGGGCCACCAAAGAGATTACCGCAATCAGACAACTCTCTGGCTCATCCGGTAGTGCTCTCGACCAAGATGCTCTATTGGATCCGCAGGCAGATGATATCAACGCTGCTCTGGATGAAGTCGAGCCGAGTGTGCCCGGCAGCAAGAGAGGACAAACCGCTCAAGGAGGTGCTTTGGTCCACCCCTGAGTCTAGCTGTAAATCTAAAAGGGAGTTTTCATGTAGCTATATTTTCTTCTTCGAGACACCACAAACTGTATCATCAATCTTACGACTATTTCTACATGTTACCGAATATCCATGTCTGGCTTCTTCGGGACGACGAATATGACGCTTGTTGCAAGAACTGGTTTTTAGGTTGTTTCACTTTGAACTTCCAGATCAGAACACAAACGCCCTTTGTTTGAGCAACAGACTTCTACCGTATCTACCAACCAAATGCGATAACCTCCAACACCATCTCAATTAGCCCAATTGGCTACCCTACTACCAGAGCTCATTCATTCGATCCTTCCCTTCTCCTACCCTTTTTCGCTAACCCTTCTTACCCCAGAGGTCATCTAGGAAGATCCAGATGCCGACACAACGACATTTCAGCAATAAGTTGAATTGTCAGACCCAGAGGTTGCCAACAAAGCATCCCCTACCGCAAACCATGTACTGGGAGTTTACTAACGATCGTTCTTGCAAAAACAAGCGTTCTTTACTTATCCTTTCCAGTTCATGTTTCTAGGAGGTTCAGCGGAGAGGGATTGAAGTGACCTCGCCAACACGAGCATTTCGCCTTCTGTCACTGGGCTTTCTACCTCGCTCGCGTCGTATGCGTTTGAGAGATAAAGTGTCGTAAGTTTGCTCTTCCTGATGGAGAGCTCTGGTGGTGCTTTTTTCTTTTACCATTGATTTGCTGGTCGAGTTTATTGTGTACCCGGATGCCGGACGGCAGAGTCATTTTTGACAGTCGGACGATGGTATAGCAGAACCGAGATCTTTGCAGTTAACGACAAACATGGATCTGGTTTCCAAAAGCTACTATAGATCATACATACACTGCTAGCCAAGTGCACTAATCGCGTTTAAGATACGATGCCCTTTTGTCCCATCCACAAAGACGACCATGGTACAACGTCACCCAATATGATTGTGTCGAGCACTAGACCAAAGACTACGGTAAGTATACATGACGGAGGCATGTCGAGCGGAGTAGGGTTTTCAAGTGGTAGGTTTCGTCACCTTCCGGCACACAGATCTTAAAAACGCAGAAGATGAAGATGCTTTGGTCAAAAAGAAAAGAGACAATCCAATTTCCATGTCAAAAATAGCTACACTGAAGAGAAGGTGGATGATGATGGTGCGAGCGAGCGAGTGAGAAAAAAACATGCATGACATAGACGTACAGATGAATCAAAAAGTGCTCTGCTTTGCATGCGAGAAACCATCCTCTTTGTGTCCAGTGTCGATTGACGACCAACCAAAAAGGGGTGTGAAATATGGGAACAAAAACGACAAAAAAAAGAACAATCAACTCCTTGCACTCCTGCCGGCCCAACGCCTGTCCTAACCCTTGACCCTGACTTGATCTTAACTAGCTCTAGCTCTCCTCGTCATTGCGAGATTGAGAGCTCCTTCTTCTTCTTCCACCAGTATGCTCAACCAAAAGACAGTGGAGGAGGTCTCCTATTGGCGGATAGGCACAGCCTCGCTCTCGGATGAAGGAGAAAGACCGGATGAAGAGGCAGCCTGTGCACGCTTCTCCATTGCACTCTTCACCTCGCCATCCTGGTCGTCGACGCTCATGCCTCTCTGCAAGATACTGCCCTCCTTGACGGGGCTGCCGGAAACGTAGGATTGGTGGCTCTGGGTGGGCTGCAGGTTGAGGCCAGGGTTGCCGTTGGGGTTTCCGGGGGTCTGGGTGTTGGGTGATGACGAGAGGTGGGGGATGGTGTCTGGTGACGGGTGTTCGACGCCGATGCTGGTGACGCCCACGTCGCCTGCCTTGCCGGCCTTGCTGAGGGCGTAGTCGCCGCTGTCAAAGTATTTGCGCTCTTGGCCCTATTGTTTGCGCGCGATGTGTCAGATTGGTGGAGTGGACGATGATGGGGTGAAGTGGTGGTGGTGTACCTTGAGCTTGTTCTGCAGCAGGTTCTTCTTGTCGGGGAGCTTGCCGTACATGCGGAATAGGCGCTGCTCGTCGGGCGACATGGCCTGTTGGGGATATGGTAAGCCGATTGTTGCACACAGTGGTGGTGGACAGGCGGTCTTACGTTGATGTCGACCTTGTTGTTCTGGTGGGGGTTCATGATGGGCAGGCTTGTCGCGATGTCGGTGGACCTTTTTTGGTCTGCGAGTGTAGATGATAGATAGGAGTGTGGTCGATCTTCGCCGGGAAGAATTGGAGATCGGTGACTTGTTGTGCGCGTAAAGCTGGTTTATGGCGAAAGAGAGAAGGGCGGTCGGCGTCCGAGCAAAGAAGACAAAAGTGACGGGCTTTGGTGAGAGCTTTGGGCTTTGTTCACCAGGGTGATGTCGTCGCTTGACTCAGCTCAAAGCTGGGGTTCAGGGTTTGGGGACAAAGACGTGGACGTCTGATAAAGCTGGCTGTGACTGTTCGCAGTGCTGTCGCTTTTTCTCGGATGCTTGCTGTCGATGTCGCTACTGCTGCTGCTGCCCAACGTCAATCGCTCGGTCAAATGGCGGCCGTGTCACGTATGACGAAGCAGTCTAACGCACGTTTGATGTCCTCTTTCTGCCTTGCCTTTGCTGGCTGGAAGCTTCAGAGCTCGTGCTTGGCACGCAATCGATCTGTAGCTTTTGGATCTTTGAGAGTTCGGAAGACACGAGGTTTGGTATATCGATTGGAGTCAAGAGTTTGGCGGAAAGAGGGGTACTTGTACGCACGAGAGATAGCAGAGCTCCAAGCTTGTGTCACCGTCTTCTGTCCCTTTCTACAACGCTTGCCCAGCTCTGCTTGCACCTGAGGTTTTTAGACTTTACCTCTGATCTTTTCCTTGTTCGCTCATGGTCATGCCTACATCTTAGCCTTGGCTTGCTTGTTTGACCTTTCAATACTCGTGCAATCTCGTAAGGCCCCAGTGACTGCTCAATGAGGGAGAAGCAGTCTCACGCTATGCTTAGATTACAATCTCTTTGTTCAATGGCCGCAGTTTTGGGTTTGGGTACAAAGTGCAAGCTCCCAAGCTCGGAATGCCATCCAGAACGAGAGGCTCGGCTATCGGGCGCATGGAGAGCTGTCACATCAAGCGATAACGCATGTCTGTCAGTTGAAGTAGCAGTTGCGTTCGATAGCGCCTTCCCCACGACGACTTGCTGCTCCCCGCAGAATCCATGCGCGAGTCCTCAACTTTTGAGCCTCGCAGACAAAACTTTTGGAAAATCACAAACTTGACCATTTTCCAGACGAACAATAAATCTCCAGAATTGATTGATACCACATTTCAAAGCACGTTCGCATATCTGTTAAATCATACTAAGAATCTAAATACAGAACTTTATCGTTTAACCGTAAGTCATCGTTGGCGATCAAGAAATTTTGTATCAGCGTTCTGACATGGCTACAGAATATGGCTGGCAAGACTTTCATCGTCGAGCATCTTGACCCCGAACTCGGAGAATGGTCGGCTCTCGAGTACAAGTGTATCGCCAGAGAGACAGCTGCCACAGGATCTTCATTTTATCTCACGTCTGTTCCTCATGAGCTTCAACTACCCGAGCCTCTCAAAAACGTCTCGGAGTTGAACGTCGAGCACCGTGGTATTGAGGAAATCTACGCAGACAAGAAGGATCGTGTCTGTCTACTTGACCCTTCGGCAAAGGAGGAGCTTAGCCCTAAGGATGGTGACAACTTTGACATCTTCCTGTTTGGTGGAATCCTTGGAGACGATCCACCCAGAGGTATGCTGCGGAACTTGAAATTGATGTATTGTTTATCTGACAGATTCATAGACCGTACCTCGGAGCTTCGCAAGAAGGGCTACCAGGGCCGTCGTCTGGGACCCGTACAAATGACTACTGACACAGCAGTACGCACCACCAGAATTGTGGTCCAAGATCGCATCGAATTGGAGAACATCAAATACGTCGATCACCCGACAATCAAAGTCGATGAGCACGAGAGCATTGAGATGCCTTTCCGCTACGTACTCGACAAGGACGGCAAGCCCATCTTCCCCGAAGTATGTGAAATATCCTGTAGTAATCCAGTGTTAATTCTGTACTAACAATCTCTCAGGGCATGGTTGATCTCATCAAGAAGGACTCTGAGCATGGCATTGACGACTTATTGTAGAGCACAAGCACAAACCACTATTCCATTCTTCGCTTGTACCTACTCAGATATCGTGCCGCGTATGCCGGCGGCTTTTGATGTTTAAGCACATAGACCGCGGAGACGAGCTAGTGACGTCGAAATTTCGCATTCGACAGTCCACTCATCCATCGGATCAGGGAAATGCACTAGCTAGATCAAGTCATTCAGATAATCCAGAGGTCTTACTCATACATCCAAAGTTACCCCCTGATGCCATCAGAAGTCGAACAATCAGATTCTCGTGTTCCGTTCGAGTACAGTTTAACAAATTCTTTAACCTTCTGTACTACCAAACCTTTGCTCTTTAACCTTAACTGGTTAAAGATGTCTTGACAAAGAACTTTGCTTCGCAAATTCCAGACGTCCGGACACGAATGCCGTTACCCGGTTTGGTAGATACCAGATACATATCAAATGTTCAAATGATGTTTGGCTAATCTGTATCCTGGCCGTTGGTCGCAGCTCTTTCCTTCTTGTGTATAAGAATCTTGGCAGCACTTGCCTGCTTTGAGCGAGCCGCCCACTAGTTTCTGTCGTCTGCATCGACGAGTTCGGGCAAGGCGAACCTCACTCCGCAATACGACCGTTCTGAGACTACCTCGAGGTGTGTCATGTTTGCTAATTTCGAGTTGTCCTCCGGTGGTCTGGTTGCGGCGGATGTCAAGCCCAAGCGGACGCGTACGGATTTGGGATGTCTACCCTGTACGTGCCTCTCTTCCCCTTACCCAGCTGCCAGGTCCACGGGCATGTACGGGCCAGCTCGGACTTTGTGGGGCTCTTTTGAGTACCCTACGTAACGATAGGTATTGATCGTTGACATCTTCGATACCAGGTCGCCGCAAGAAGAAGAAATGCGATCTTTCAAGGCCCATCTGTTTGCGATGCCGGAAAAGCCTTGGGGTTGTTGCTTGCGAATGGCCTGCACATGCAGCGCCCGGGAGCTCTGAAGGTGCCAGACCTCACCAACGCGCGGACTTGAATGAAGGGCATGACTCCTCCATTCGTCCGCCCAACATGTCCGGATCTCCATCCGAGACCATCATGGTAGTTCGTGAGAAGCCAGGAAAGAGTACCCACCGTGCTGTCACCTCAAGACCGTCCGGCCAAGTATGGCAACCACCGCCATCACCGCAGAACAGTATAGAAAACTGTATCACTGTCAGCCTTCCTGCCGGAGTCAACAAAGTATCCCCGTAAGTAATCTGGATGAACATATCCGGCATCAGAGCTCTCATACTAACAACATAAGAAAACTGACATCAAGTCAATTGATTCAGATCACAACAGCATTCGATACAGCCATCATATCACCGGACAACGGAAGTCTGGATCAACCTGCATCGCAACTCTGTCTCCCACTATGTCTGCAGAACTCGTCTCTTATGCATGCCTGGTTATCGTGCGGTACTGCTTTTGTAACAAGGGCCCAACCAGGCGGTATACAGAAGGCTCTTGTGCATTATCAGCAAGCAGTCAAAGGTCTTGCTACTGCCTTGAGTGTGACCGGTCTTACTTCTCCCGAATGGAAAGTGGCTACGGTACTTCTATTGCACACTTTCGAGGTAAGCCACTTTCCACTTTCAAGTACCTGATGTTCAAGGCTAACCTAGCGCCTTTAGTCTATGAGTCCAAGGACTGATGAACCGGCCAGTATGCGAGTGGCACATCTCAACGGCGCCCATAATCTGGTTCGTGCAAGCATGATGGATAGGCCACCATCATCAATGCACGAACTTTTGCTTCTCGAAGCTTATTCTTTCCGCGCGGTGCACAACAGACTATTCCAGCCTTTCCCGACGCTACCATACGATCATCTTGAGAGACTTTTCGCAGCCATGTGTCTCCCAGGAAGTCCGCGACAGGATATGATTATATCATGGCGAAAATGTCCATGGGTGGGCATGTGTGCTCCCTTGTTTGATATAGGCTTCAAATTGGCCTGGCTACGAGACAGGTTGCCATTACAGGGCGAAGATCTGGTCAAGGCCATCTCTCTTTCGAACAATGTACACACTTGGAAAGCACCGGTAGAAGCCCCAGAGGACCTGTTCGATGTTGAATCTGGCACTGCGGATACTTTCATGATGAAGAACTTATTGTCAGCCAAGGCCTGGTGGTATGCTTGCCTGCTACTTTCACACAAGCTACTGAATCCGACGAACGGCCCTTTCGATCCGGACATCGTCTCCATATCCCGACAGAGTCACAAAGTCTTCCAGCAGATGGCGCTGTTGCAAGGCGCATCTGCACTTCTCCTATGGCCCATATTCTTGTTGGGCACAGGCGCCGTTACACCTGCCGATCAAACAGCGTTCACCAATGCCATTGTATCATGTGCTCCAAGGGCAGGGCCAGGCACTATCTTGCGCACGACTCAACTATTGAATTGGGCATGGGCATCAGATGACGCGCTCGAAGCAGGGTTCTTGGGCTCTGACATCATTCTTCGGACTGATATCCTCAGACAATTCTTCATGTGAGGTGCTCTCTATGGACTGAAGTGTAAGGGGAAATCGGCATAGCGTCATACACATTAGGCGTAAGATTACTGGAGTTCTGTCATCTACATGATTACAGAAGAATTGGCACTAGAACACTTCTCGTCGCAGTCGCTCTCATTCACCAGACCGAGTTTCAGAGCCCAATCAGATCTTCCTGAGACATCTATGAGCTCTTTTGCCATAGACAGCCTTCGATCGTACGACTTCCGTTCTTTCTGAACCTGCAACACGCGGCCGTGCATATGTAGAGCCTCGGTCTGCTCGTTGGCTATGGCCAGAAATCCAGCAGAGCCTATCAACAGAACCAGGAGCAGAATCTTGCCTAGTTGCGTGGCATTGCTCGTCAATGCTGCATCCAAGTAGACGAGCATTGTTGCTAAAGCGGAAACAGCGCTTTCAAGTGGCGTCATCTCCGCTAGCCATTGCCCAGACGTAACCGCTTTGAGATCATCGACGGCGCCTTGTATCCTGATCCAGCGGTCCTGGCTCAGAAGGACAAGCAAGTCTCCTTTGACACCAGGTTCGCTAGCACCTTTCCACTCGCCAGCTCTTTCGACACGCTTCTTGACGACAAACACATTGCATAGTCGTGCGAACATCAAGATGCTGACGGACGTAACCGCCCACCAGTCCCGGAGCAGAGCGAACACGATGAGGGTAGACACAGTAAGGATGCAGCAGAAAGCATAAGGGAAAGTCCTGCAAAAGAGTCTGATGGTCGTCCATTCTTCGCAATGGCTTTTGGCGTATTCGACATTGACGGTAGTCAACTGCCCTGTTCGTGCCACGCTCTGAAGAAATGCCACAGTCGCAGGGTTCTCGACTCGAAAGGCATAGCCTGTGGTCATGGCCGCACATGCTGGAAACTCTCCGCGATTCAATCCGCTTGCCGATTGTTGTGTGTGGAGACCTGGGCAAAGTACGAGGATATCGGCGAAGCGTGAAGTACCAGACAAGGCGGTACGTCGAGCAATGATGTCCAAGTCGGCAAGCGCGACTATTCCAGCGGCGTCGAGGGTAACGTGGGGCATGTTCCAATGATCCGTGATGATTGACAGTTCTCGCTAAACGATGTCTTCAACGTCGATTATTCCTGATATTGGGTCTGGTTGACCAACCTTCTGTGGAATATACATGTTGCTTTTGAACTCTTCAAGCATTCTACACAGCCTTTTGATTTGTGGTGGCGAAGAGCAATTGGCAAATGGCGCAGTCGTGGTCAGACTGCCCGCCTGAGGAGGAAATGGCTTTGATACATATACGATAAGTTCGGGCACTCCGGTCTGCCTGGATGTAGTATCATGTGCATTTATTGGCGTGGCGGAGCGTGGCTGTATGCACACCGCCCCCGCAGAACGCCTTGTATGCAGAGTAATATGCACCCACCAATCGACGGGCAGAAACATCTCACCAAAAACTCCGTCTCACCGAATCGATCCTCGAAACAGACGTTGTTCTCGATGTCAAAACTGCGTGCAAGAGAGGTCCTGACACTGTAGTTCCTTCTAATCAGCCTTGCCCGCAACGAAATCACTGTGCATCTTGACACTCATGCTCGAGCGCTCTGCGGGAAGAAGGTGCGATTGGAGTGCACATGCTACATTGACCGTGCTCAGCCTCTTCTCAGTCGACGACGCTGGCTGATTCTCCGCACTTGTGCTTATGCTCATCAATATTGCGAACACGGAATGGTGGAAGGATCGGAGTGTCTGAATTACGTCCTTCCGAACCCTATTTCTGCCTTGATAAGAAGCACGACGTCCTCAGGACACCATTTTCATGATGCTGTTGTCACTCTTCTTTTATGCTGGTATTGATGCAACTCACAAACAATGCCTCCCCTACCAGAAATTTCGGAAACAACATATCGGTTTGACAACCTTTCACAAGAACCTTACAGAGAACGAGCCTTTCGGTTATTCATCCTCCTTCCAGGCTCTCTGGACAGCGAACTCGAGGGCGAAATCGTAACATGCCGACTGAAAGCACCAAATACAAGCTCTGTGGTCATCGAGGCTTCAGATCCTGGCGACTATGAAGCGCTTTCCTATCATTGGGGTACAGTCACCGATCACGATCCTGTGGTCAACATACACAATGCCAAAGTCCGCATCACCAACAATTTGGACTCTGCCTTGAGAGCGCTGCGTCATCGCAGATACAACAAGCGGAGACTATGGATAGACGCCTTGTGTATTGACCAGAAGAACCAGGAGGAGAAAAGCCTGCAGATCTCACACATGTCCATCATCTTCAACTCAGCAACTGCAGTTCGTGTCTGGCTAGGCCCCAATGACGCAGACTCCGAGCTTGCATTTGATTTCGTGCGAAGATGTCTTGCGAGCGACGTCTTTGACAGAGCCATGCGTGATCCGCATGTATCCAAGGACATCAAAGCTTTGGTATCACTCATGAAGAGACCTTGGTTCAGTCGAAGGTGGATCGTCCAAGAAATTGCTGTTGCCAGAAAAGCGACACTACACTGCGGCAGCCATGAACTAGAGTGGCACGAATTCGCAGATGTTATTTCGCAGTTATCGACCACGACCAGGTTGTACGAGATGAAGGCACTTTTCAAAAAGTCGCCGGAGTTTCACAATCATGCGGATTATCTGGGCGATATCTCTGAACTGGGAGCAATCCGCTTGGTCGAGTTGACGGATGACCTGTTTCATAAAACCGAGGACAACAAGATTCGTGACAAGAACTTTTCGCTCGAGGCGTTGATGTCAACAATGTCTGCATTCGAAGCTTCGGTCGCTCACGATATCGTCTATGCGATCTTATGGTTGTCAAACGATGCAGTTGGAGTTGCAGGACTTCGAAGAGACCAGAGCTCACCTGCCTCACCAGTAATGACGGCTCATGAGGTATCTGACCAGCCTTCCGTCGATGCCCAGCTCAAAAGGTCACTGACCGAAGGTAATCAGAACGGCAATCAGAATGGCGACAATATATCTAAGAGAAGGAAGGGCGAAGACATACCATCGATCCAGATCAGCGGGGTTGGCGCAAAAATCTCCAATGTGCACACAGAAGGTGCGGACCAACACCACCTTCCTCGAGACAATGCACAAACGATGACGATCATCCAAGATGCTACCTATTGCGCTTCACCGCCAATCGATGGAAGCTCCGCAACATCACCATTTCCCGACCTTCCCACCAACGGAGTGAGCAACACTTTACAACCCATCAACGCTGCCGCCGCCCTAATGGCCTTTGGCCGTAGAAGAAGCCTCTCGGACGCCAAAAATCCAACCGAAAAACGCCAAATGGTCTTCGCCCAACTCCGCAACAAATTCGAACAACGCAGAATCTACCTCGATTACAGCAAATCCATCTTCGAAGTCTGCCGCGAGGTTCTTGAATTCGCAATGTCGAGACCGGAAGCCACGTTGGACATCTTGTGTCGACCTTGGGCTCCCGATGATCCTCACGATAAAGCTTTTCCCTCTTGGATCCCTAGGCTGAGTAATAGGATTGCATTCAAACCCAATCGGAGGGGTAAATATCAGAGGGTTAATGCGAATCCACTGTTGGGAAAATTCGACTTTAGTGGGCCGCTGTATAGGGCTTCTCACAACCTGACCGTGTTCATGAAGTGCCAGTTCCCCCGCGGTGATCCTCTAAGAGAAAGAAGTCTCTTGATCAACGGTCTGATCCTCCACACCATCCAGCCTTCCGAACTCAAGTCCAACGCAACCTCCGGAACCATACCGGCAGATTGGCGTCAAGCGGCACAATGGCAAGAAACACCTCCTCCCTCGTCAGACCAAAACCCCCCTCCCGACCCCTTCTGGCGCACCTTGGTCGGAAACAGAAACACCCATGGCAGAAAGCCACCCCTGTACTGGCGCAGAGCATGCTCCGAAGCCTTTCAAGAAGCCCCCACCGACGACGATTTGGAAACTTCCCTGGTGCTGTCAGGAAACCCTGCCTCTTCGGTCCGCGAATTTCTCCATCGTGTGCAAGAGGTTGTTTGGAACAGACGATTGGCGAGGATAACACTTCAACACACGAATACGACGACGTTGTGCTTGGTGCCCAAGAACACGCAACCGGGGGATTTGGTGTGCTTGTTGTATGGGTGTAATGTACCCGTCGTGTTGCATTCGCAGCAGAGAAAAGATAGGGGTGAGGGGGTGAGGTTGTATGGGATGGTGGGGGAGTGCTATGTGCATGGTATGATGGATGGGGAGTTGAATAGTTATAGGAAGACCATGCCGAAACCCATGTTGCAGCAGGCGGAGATGATGTTCGAACTTGTATGAATAAGGAGCGAGCAAAGGTGAGATCAAAGCATGTGGAAGGGGCAGAGCACAAGCAAGCAAAATCGTCAGAGCCAGACTGGAATTCGAAATCAACCTGGGCAGGGAGTTGCAGTACAACCAGAGAGGAATAAGCTTGCACTTTGGATCATTGATCATTTGAGTTTGGTTGCGATATACACATTGGAGAATCCTATGCTTTTACTTTCACGTGGCTCCTACCCTCATCCGCTTTCCAGACCACGCTCTTCCTGTGACGATCAAACCGAAACTATTTCCAAGCACCGAGGCCAGCCCAAGGGTCTGCTTGTCCCTGCTGCTGCTGTTGCTGACCATAACTTTGTTGAGGCTGTTGACCATATCCTTGCTGTTGCTGGTGCGGTGGGGGACCAGGAGGAGGGGGCGGCGGAACATATCCATGAGGAAGCATGTTCTGCTGTTGACCCATCTGACCATGAGATTGACCGTATTGGCCATGACTCTGGTTTTGGTTTGGTGGAGGCGAGAAGTATTGCTGTTGAGCTGCAGGTGGAGAGTTGGGCATGCCGTATGAGGTGGGGTTATAGCTGTAGCCCTGAGATTGTTGGGGTTGTTGTTGGTGTTGCTGGTAACTTTGCTGTTGGGATTGTTGCTGATGCTGAGGCTGCTGGCCGTAGCTTTGTTGATGCATGTATGGCGACGGTGTAGGTTGCATGCCGTAGCCTGGTGTTACAGGTGGCGAGGCTGCCGGGTTGTAATTGTTGTATGAATGCTGCTGTTGCAACTGCAAAGGTCTCGGAGGAGGCTGCGGTTGCTGCTGCTGGTGTGGTGAGGATGAAGGGTTCATAGACATGCGATCCATCATCTCCTTAAGACGCTGTTGCTCGCGGTCGGCACCTCCGGCCCCTGAGGCAGTCTTGCCACTCTCAATCTGGTTGAGAAGCTGGCTGCCCTCGGCTTTACGGTTGCCAACAAATCCCTCGACATTCTTGTACAAACTGTCAACTGTATCCTTCATCTCCGAGTAAAAGTTCTTGGCACGCTCAAGACCTGCTTGCAGATCCAGAAGTGCTTGATGTACTTTCTTATACTTGGTCATGACGGTGCTACGTTGGCGTGAAAATGCCTCGTACTTGTTTTGTTCTTGGCGCACACGCTTGTCTGATAGCAAGTCGCTATAAGTACGGGTGAGCTCCTTCATCAAGCTGTGCTGCTTGTGTTGAGCCTGAAGTAGACGCTGCTGGTGCGGTCGGAACTTCTCAAGCTCGGTCTTGAAGAGCTGGTTCTCCTGAGACATGGCCTTCTTGTTCAATATCAACACGCTCGAAATGTCATCGTTGTGAACCTATGATTCATGGTCAGCACACGTTCAAACCAGCAGACCTGCAAGCAGACACACCTTCTCTTTCAGATCTTTGAGCACCTTCTCTCGCTCTCTCTTGATCAAGGTCAACTTCTTCAGCAAATCCTCAACGGCAGCAATCTGCTCAGCTACGCTCGCCTTGTCGTCATCATCGATATCGTCGATCAGGTTTCCTTCTGCTGCGGGACTCTTCACTCCTGTCTTCCTAGCAGCGCCAACCTTGATCATGGCTCTTTGGTAGAGTACGTCGGCCTCGTCAGTCTCGCCTGCCGAGCGCATCTCCTCCATGTCTGACTCATGTTGTCTAAAAGTGCTATAGAGCTGTACGTCACTCATACTTGCCTCTTCGACGGCTCCGCGATAGTTGCGAATGTCACTTCGGAGTGTCGATGTAAGTCGTGAGCTAGGTTGTTGAGTCCACTCAGCCCCATACTTGTTTCTCATTTTCTCGCACACACTCTCTTCCATGTCCAAGCTCTTCTGACATTGGTCGAGAATGCCATGAATGCTAGACTTGCTCGAATTGAGTTGTTCGAAGGCTTCAGCAAACGGAGCATGACCAACAAAGTCTTGACACCAGTTACGGAAGTCAGAGTCAACAGCCATATCTTGATCCAGGCCACCCTTGAGAATATTGAGACTATTCGGTAACTTGAGATAATCCAGGGAGGCGGCCATCTCATCATTAGCAATCTCTACACGCTCACTCTCCGCGCGTACGAGTTTAGCCTTTTCCTCATCGTACATGCTGGCAGATTCAGTAACAGCCATAGGTACGATTTTCTGGAAAATATCGGGCCCAACAATGCGGTGGATGTCCTGTCCCTGGTATAACTCGCTCACAGGGATGGGTTTGGCAGCAGGCAGCTTGGGGATTGCAGGAAGCGCAGCCTCGGGAGGGGTTGTTTGATGGTAGATGAAGTCGTTGTCTTTGTTAAATTGCTGCAACTTCTCATCACATGCAGACAGATGAGTCTTGGCCATGTTGGCCAGGATAGAACCAGTATCTCCGGCCAAGTTGGAAGTGGCAGGGATCGAGGATGGAAACGAGTTGGCAACTTTGGCGGCTTCGCGAGCAAGTGTCATGGCAATCTCCAGTCTCGAGATAGCAATACCATGAGAATTGGCGTCGTCATCAGCCAGAGCCTGGTAGTAGTGGGCTAGTGAGGTCATGTAATGCGTCTTGAACTGGACAACAAGCAGCCAAACACGCTCGAAGATGGCCTTGACGACGTTGTCTTGGACGCCTTCAAGAGCTTGAGTGTACAAGTATGCAGCTTGGCTGGCAAGCTTGGCCATGAGGCCGACCTTCTTTCCGTCGGCAATCTGTTTCTCTAGAAAGACCTCCTGTCCTTGGGCCAACATGATGGCTATAAGGGTCTTGACGGTATCTCTGCTCAGGTCGGTTGAAGGAGCATGTAGGAAGTTCTCATTGATGTAGGTGAACATGCCGGCCGAGGCCTGGAACGAGTGGTAGGCAACCTTGAGGTTGGTTTCCTGGTTGCGGTCCTGATGGGCGGCATGACAGGAGAGGACAGCCGAGATGTTGAAGATGATGGAAGCCTTTTCGTAGGCAAGCGAGTACTGGGCGGTGGGTTTGTGGGTAAAGGCATCGAACCTAGACAGTGGGTCAGTTTAGCGGCCATGAGGATGCGGCCATGTCTCGAGACGGACCAGGTGAAGGAGATCTTGATGTGGTTCTCGTCGACGGGGAAGCGCAAATCCAAGAGTTCCAGTTGGCCATAGTAACGGTAGAGTAGGTCTCTTCCCGCAGCGCTGTCCTTGCCAGCACCTCGCATGTCCTGGCGCAGACGGTTGAGGGCGGCGCATTCATCGGCATATCGTTCCGGGTCGTCGCCGTAGGTGGTGCGGATGTACTGCTTGAGCGGAGCTATCCAGTCTATCTCGTTTGTTGCCTTGAGCGGGCATGACAGCATGGGTGTCTGCATCATCTTGTCGTGGTGGTGAGGAGGAGGCTCTAGGTGGCCGCTATAGCATGGCCACGCGGGTGGGGTCGATCGCTGTTGCTGCTGGCTGCCGCTATCGCTGTCGCTGTTGCTGTTGCTGTTACGCAGTATTCGACTCTGTTTCCAAGAACTCTGGGCCTTGGATGCTGTGATGACTTGAAGTCGACAAGAATCAATTTGCACAATCGTGGGCTCGAGCAATACAAGATGCAGCTAGATGGCTGGCTAATCACCAAACTCACGCCCTCAATCAATCCGTGCCCAATCGTCATCGTCCCGCATTGAGGCTTCCCGCTTAAACATCAATCTGACACACTGCCTACCAATCACCGACATATCAACTCACGGCATCTATCATCACAGCTATCACACCTCGAGCGGAGAATCTATCATTTCTTCCTCTAAGCGCCCTACCCTGTTATACAAGCTTCTGATTCCAATCACCTGCAATGTACCAGCCATCCCGAGTACCTTCTCTCTGCTCAGATATTCAACGACATTCGCTATAGTATACATAATGTACAAAGTATTTTGACTCTCATCATCACATTCAACTCGATCCAGACTTCTTCTTGTCCTCTTCCTCTTGCTTGTTGGCTTCGTCCTTTTGCTTCTCATGCTGGTGAGTGAGTTTATGCCATGCTGACTTGAGGAATCCCTCATTCTTGTGCGAGTCTTCCTCACTCGTCGTCGCATCCTTCTTAGCATCCTCGGCCATCTTTCCGAGGTTCATGACGCGCTTGGCGTTCTTGTCTCCCATCTCATCCGCGAGCATCTCGACAATCGTCCTCTGGTTGACACTCAGGTACTTGGGCATTTGCACCTTGTACTCGACTTTGAGGTCTCCGTTTACACCACGTCGGCTGTTAAGCTTCTTCATGCCCATTCCAGACAATGTGATGCGGTCGCCGGTTGCTGTGCCTGTCGCGACCTTGACCTTGACTTCTCCGTCCAGTGTAGGGATTGGGATTTCGCCTCCAAGTATGGCTGTCGTGAGCGGTATTGATGCTGTGTAGAGTACGTCTGATCCGTTGCGACTGAACTTCGGGTCAGGTGCGACTCGGATAAAGACATATAGGTCGCCGTTCGCTGTTCGCGCCTTGGGGTTGGCGGCCTGGCCTGTCGGTGGGAAGTCTCCTTCCTGTGAAACGCGCAACCTCATCCCATCCTCAACACCTCCTGGAATGTCGACTGTCACTGTTCTCTTTTCGCGGACTGCACCCTCGCCCTTGCAACCGCCACAAGCACCACCCTTGGGGATGGTTTGTCCTTGGCCTCCGCAAGCACCGCAAGTGCTCGCCATCTGGAAGCCTCCCTGCATGAAGTGTACCCGTTGGCCTGTGCCGTCACAGCTCTTGCAAGTAGATCTCGATTGGCCCTTTTTCAAGCCGTTTCCTTCGCAAGTCTTACACTTGACCAAAGGTGTGATACTGATGTCCTTGGTGACACCCTTGGCAGCGTCCAAGAAGGAAATGTTGGTCTGGACCTCGATGTTCTCTCCGACCAGAATCTCTTCCTGGAAGGGTGATGCTCTTCCACGGCCTCTTCTTGCGCCTCCTCCACCGAATGCGCTGAAGAGATCCTCAAAGTTGATGTCTCCAAAGCCCTGAGCACCTCCGCCAGCACCGCCGCCGAAGCCTCCAAAGCCGCCGAAACCGCCACCGGCGAATGGGTTGCCTCCAGCGCCGGCACCGGGGTTGAAACCACCATTCTGGTCGAAAGCAGCGGAGCCGTAAGTGTCGTATGCCTCCTTCTTCTTAGGGTCGGAGAGAGTCTCGTATGCGGCTTGAGCTTCGGCAAACTTTTCCTTAGCACCGGCGTCCTTGTTGGTGTCGGGATGGTACTTTTTGGCGAGACCGTAGTATGCTTTCTTGATTTCACCGGTCGAGGAAGATTTGTTCACACCGAGGGTAGCGTACGGGTCCTTGGCCAATGATGGAGCGGTGGCATGGAATGTCTGCGATCGCAATGTGGTTAGTAACGAGCATGGCCACTAGCATTTCAGAGTAGAACTCACCCTAGCCTGAGATGGTTGACGAGGCGCATGTCGAGCAGATCGGGTCGAGGGAGCAGTATAGAGGCCTCGAGACTGAAGGTTGGACTGCGGTCTTTCGGGGTAGAATTGGCAAGTCGGCCTAGATGCGGCGAGGATGCGGAGCGGAGTGGCCGCCTTGGGAAGCAGGCCTGGAGCGGCCAGACTCATTGCGATTCGATTGTCCTAGGTGAGGAGAGCGGACAGGATAACGCACGTCGATATGCGACAGGTGGTGAAGACTTGGAAATCGGATGGATATTACTGCAGTCTTGCTGCGCTACAGGACCAGGAAACTTTTGGCACTGGAGCGGGAAACATGTCAAGTCAAAATGGTCTTGGCACATGGTCAGCGAGCCGATGAAACCGAGGGGGAACCTTCTCGATGTTTGAAGAATTTCACCGCTAGCACCGGGGAACCCTGATGGCCTGTGTTTTCTTTTGCAAACATGCCTGTACATTTCTCTGTGTCCTGCTCTTTATGACTTGAGATGCTTTGCCTGGAAATCAAAACTTGTACGCCGGACGAGTCAGACCGGATCATCAAACCCATCTTCGAGGAACACCAGCATCAAAATGCCTTGTGTTATGGTCAACAGAGAAATCATGATTGGGTATTCGCGCGAAGGCCATCAGAACGCAACCAATGCCTGCTGTCTCTAACCTGTCTCGTCCTCGATCTCTAATCATCTGAGGACAAAGGAAACGCCAAAACTCCGAGTGACGATGATGATGATGATGATGATGATGCCGCCTGACCATGTTCCGTTCCATCTGTCTGTGTGGTATACCCAAAGAACGCCTGTTATCCCATATGCTGGTTGACCTGCAGGGTCATTATTCATTTATTGCTCTTGTTAGGTGCCGATCGAAGTCGGAACGCCTTGTCTAGAGGGAAAGTGTCAGCATTGGAGCGTGGTATGCAACACATGCCGGGCCAACATACCCTGGTTGCGGACTTTGTACAGCAGATCGACCATAACATCAATCTCGTTGACAGCAGCGTCGTTGAAGTTCTTCCTCACTGCCATGGCGAGTTGTTCCTTAGGCACCTTCCTCTTTGACTTGCGACGCGCCATGGTGGGCGATTGTCTGCCGATGCCGGGATTGGTGAGAAGGAATTGATTGCGTATCGAATTAAAGGCTGAGGGTGTTTCCATGCGATGTGCGGCGCGGTATTCTTGGAGCAAAGACAGGTCTTCTTGGGCCCATGTGAACTGCATCCTCTTGTCAGCTTTTATCTTGCGACACGCGGCCATGGAGGCTGACGACAGCACTCACTCCATTGCTTGACGAAGCATTCTGTGTTCCTGGTGCGTCGGTCGCGTTCTTCGTATCCCTGAGGTTGCTTGTGCCATTCGGGCGCTTGTTCTTCGCCGTGTTGTTGTTGGTCTTCGAACTCGAGCCATCTGACCTCGAGTCGTTGTCGTGGTGCACGACGCGTGATCCTTTGGGTGGCATTATTGGGGTGTTGGGATGGAGATTCAAGGCGTCAAGGGCAGTGTGAACGTCGTCGGCGAAGTCAGGTGCATGGTTGGACGATCCAGATCACCACTCCACTGCCTCATGAGCGTGTAGATTGGATTCTTTTCTGAATTCCCAGTGACGCAACAAACCGGGGTCAGCGCTTGGACTTTTACGCCTCGGCTCCCACTCTGCCGACCGACTATGTTTTGTTTCGCCTGAAGACAAAAAAGATTTATTGGTCTGAAGATTGCTTTGCTTCGCTTCTCTGTCGACAACTAATACTACTTTGGCAGCTGGTCCTGAGCGGGACTCTGCTCTCTTCTGCCACCACCTTAACACTACATCCAATCTATCCGTTAAGGTAGTTCCTGATGGCACCTGTTGATCGCGTTAGCCTCAGTTACGTCCGATCACAACATAATTCGTGACTTACCTTGCAGTTTGTTGGTTCCTTCGCCCAGTAGACTGGTGAGGTTCTCAAGATCGTCTCCCGCAGTGATTCCAAGCTTGCGTACAAAGTCTTTGGCTGCCGTCTCAATGTCCCCATACTCACCCTCGGGCATCTCATCCTCGGGTCTTCCAAAGTAAGCATTGGATGAAATGGATTGTGCGCCTTCGAATCCTTGCAGACGGGATTTGGCTTCTTGTTGAGCGTTTGAGTCGAATGTGCCTCTTCCGAAGAATTCATCTGACGAGATACCCTTTTGCAATCCGAACTTTTGGCGCGCATACTTCTCCGAATCGTCTGCGCAATACTCGTAAGCTTCGTTCGGCAAGCATGTTGGATAAGTGTGTTCTTACCTTCCGTTGCTCTGGTGGTCGAACCGAAGCCCATCTTCTTCGGTGCTGCAGCGGCTGGAGCACCACCGCCGACTTGACCAAATCCAAGCTTGCGAACACCCATGCCCAGCTTCTCCATGTCTCCCTCCTTCTCCTTGGCCTTTCCAGTGGCGCCAAACCCAACACCTGGTCTAGGGCTGACGGGTTGCGGGCTCACAATGCTCGAGGTAGAGTCCGGTTGTGCAGAGCTGATCTGAGCCTCTACAGGGGCGGTCTCGGCCTCTGGGTCGTAACCCAACTTTGCGATTCTTTCAGCCTCCTCGCGAGCCTTGCGTTCGGCAGCGTCGAAATCGAGAGCTGCCGGATCAACCTTCTTTGCTCCAAGCTTCTTCTTTGCGCCCAGAATGTTGGCCTTGCGAGGTGCGGCACCACCGGTGGCGGTCTTGCGAGCTGCTGAAGCGGGAATTGCACGGGCGGTAGCGGGAGCAGCAGCTGCTGACTCGGCAGTCAGCGGCGACTTTGGTCGTGCAGCTCCATTAGCTGGGGCGTTGAGGAAAGGCGAGTTGGTGCGGTTGATGCCTGGAGTGCCGGTACGGGACGGAGGGTTGCTAGGACGCTTGATGGTGGGCTTGTCCCAAGAAGAGAAGAAATCGTCGTCGTCTCCTGCAGGTGTGCTTGTGCCGCTTGCGCCAGCCTCATCGGCGAGGTCGGTGATAATAACCTCCTCGGGATATCTAGACCTCATTAGTCTGTGTCGCGAACTGCTACTTGTAGCATTCTTACTGCTTGGCATCAGCCTGGCACCTCCGTGTCAGCTCTTCCTTGTATTTGTTGGCAGCATTGGATGTGTATTTCGTCTTGGGGTCCTTGCTGGCTAGAGCGGCAGAACCACCATGGCTCTGGAAGTATTTTGTGGCCGATTCATTGCCGCCAACCTTGAATGTACGAAGCTGCTCCCATTGCCAGACTGGACATGTGGTGTTAGTGGGAGTGAATCATATTGAGTTGTCGGATTACGCACTGTCGAGGTTGGTAGAGCGGACGAAGGAGATATGGACACCGAGGTTTCTGTGGTGGGCGGAACAATCGAGACAGAGATAGATGCCAAAGGGGACCGAAGACCAGGTGGGATTTTTGGCGCCGCAGTCGAAGCAGATCTGTATAGCCATCAGCATTGTGGCACACGTGGAGGGAGCCTTGACGGCACTCGACCTACCTTGTTGGCTTGCTTCTGCTTCAACTTCTCGAAGATCTTCTGCGACTGTGTCTTTGTAGCAAGCGCCATCTTGACGTGCAGAATGGTGAACAATCGGGCAGGGGGTTATGTTGTGAGCGAGCGAGTGCCAAAGACAACGACCGAGTATTGGGCCCCTGCGAGAAAGGGTCCAACCCAACGCCGCCGCTAACTTTCTGAACAACTCGCCTCGACCTTTGTTTTATTTTTCTATTGACATCGCATTGTTAACTCCAGCTCAGACACTCGGATACGCAAATCTGAGCAAGTGACCATATCGGTCAGGCAATTGTATACATGCTATATCGCATCGCTATCAATGCCCACCGAGGCTCGTTCCATGATAAGCCGGTAATGCCGCCGTAGTAGCCCGACAGCGGCCGTCAGAGTCATCGACCAAATCATCTTTTGATTCTTTTCTGTACACACATCTTTCTTGTTTGATTTCACTATATGCATAATGGCGACTAAGCACCTCGCTGTCTTCTTTGACGATGTTGCACAGGCTTCTGCTTTAGTAAGCCGGTTGTCATATGTTACCTCTTCTTTATCACTGACCATATCCCAAGGTAGCCAGATCATCATGGGAGCGTGCTATGACGGCTTGGCTATATGTGCCCCTAGGTGTTACATGTATCCTCGCAGTATGCTTCGGTGTCCATTCATTGATCTCCTTAAGCTCTGTATCGTTTCCAGCTTCCGTGGCCTGTATGATCGGTTTGTTCCTCATCTTGGTCCTTTTCCAAGGTACACTAGGTGATCGCAAGACTAAACAGATAGTAAATCTGATTGAGATTCCTGTAAGTGTATTCTTATAACAATATACTTCGACGTCAGTTCTCATCTTTCTTCAGTGCGGATTTGCCCTACGATATATCAACATCTTCTTCTGTCCTGCATTCGTTACCTTGCCTCTCAGTCCCTCTATAAGTGGTGTAGAAGTCGCCAAAATCATAGCTGTCTTCAGTGAGTGTCACTTTATCTTCCTGCTGCTCTCTTCTGACCAGCTACAGTCATCGGATATGTTGCCGTTTTTGCTTTCACAGCATACATGGTCCGCGGTCTTCAGCTCGTACTCGGGACGTCCAAACGTGCCATGACAGAGCGGGCTGAAGAACTTGGTCGTCAAGACGACAACATCCCACTGACACAGACGAGGCACGATTCAAGCGCCAGCGAGGTGCCTACTGTCCAGTCTCTTTCTACCCAAATTGCCGCAGACGAATCTAGTCCTTCTCCCCCAAATGGACTCGCTGATATCCAAGCACCTTCCAAGGCTATGAACCCAGACTCGGTGACCGGGACTGGTGGACCACCTGTAGCCAGCAACACCGCAGCATCCTCGAGGATCAACGTTCCAATTCGGCATGACGCTGCTCCTTTGACACGTCCTCAACGCTGGGCTGCTTTTGTCAGTGTGAACTTCGATATGTTGACATACGGAGCATTGTTTCTGTTCGTCGGTGTTCCCATATATTACGGAGTTGGATATGCTATGCCGGTACAACTCTCTTTGAATGTTGTTCTCTACTTCGCCGCTCTACGCCTGCCACCCAGATACAGAACCTATCTACATCCAGTATTGGTCTCTTCCGCGTTCACAATTCTCGGCATCTGGATTCTTGCACTGATCCGACAAAACAGCCTCAAGGATGGCTTAAGGGCATACACCACGAACACAAAGTATACACAGCTCTGGGATAACGATCAAGGTTTGCAGCCTCCGGGAGCAGGAGATATGTTTGGCAGTGTCCTCGACGTCAGCATCGTTGCACTCAGTCTTCCCATGTACAGATATCGAAACGAGCTCAAGGCTCGCTTCATGACTATCATCGTGCCCAACGTGGTCGTCTCTATCGGGTCATTGTTCGCATATCCGATATTCTGCTACCACATTGGCATTTCAGCTCCGCGAGGTCTCGCATTTGCTTCTCGAAGTCTGACACTTGCTCTTGCAACACCGGCTACTAAAAACTTGGGCGGTGATTCGTTCACTGTCGCACCTCTATGCATCTTCAGTGGCATTGCCGGTGTTGTTGTCGGCCCGCTCGGACTGGACTTACTTAGAATCCCGAAAGGTATGTTCATGCTGAAGTGCGGATTGGGAACCGAGCTAACATGATTCGCAGACGATTACATCACGCGAGGTATCACTCTGGGAGCTAACTCCTCCGCCGTAGCCACAGCCCTGTTGTTGACTACTGATCCCAGAGCAGCTGCATTCTCAAGTCTGAGTATGGGACTGTTAGGCACGATCACCGTCGCACTCACTAGTGTTCCACCGCTCGTGAGTATAATTCGTAATCTGGTAGGCATGGCATAGAAAGGACACTAGCACATAAAGGACAATTTGCCCAAGTCAGTTTGACGAGCCTGTGACCCTGGCAGACTCTATCTTGAGCAACATACAAACTCTCTGGGCCTGTATGGGCGTCCAAAATATTACTATAACTTTGGAAGAAGCGTAACTATAAGCTATGTTATTTACTTGTTAACATTACACTTCCTGCTCGTCGAGATCGACATGCGCATCACACATGGTCAAGCTAGGAAGAACATCGAGCCACGGCTTCTGCTCCCCAGCAGATTGATCACGACAACGCCAATGTCCACGAGACATATTCATATCGGCCTGTTGCTCACAAACCAAACGCAATCGTCATTCATCAGTGCAAATCGTTGTCACCTGCCCATCTCTTTTGATCCATAAGAGAGATAGATGCATAAACCGGCAGGAATGCACAACGTTCCCACCCCGGCGCAGTCTTTCATAGTGATGGACTCGCTCATCTGCCGTCCACGGCGCCCAATGGACATGACTTTCATCCAAGAAGAATCCTGCTTTCTACAGCCACATGCGCGACAGACTTTATAGACATGGGGATGGTGTATCGAGTTAGAAGGCCTAGGCCCATGTGGAGTCTACTCCGCATATTAAGGCAGAAGCTTCGTACTGTTCGCCTGTGGACGATCATTGTAGTCGCAACTTCGCTCAGATGGGGAGCATGGCATCTCTGCAAGCCCTGGTATGTAGGTAACATGGAATTCAGAGAATTGATACGTCCGTATGCTATTTGAAAGGAGTTTGGCGGTTGGTTCGTGTTATGGAGATCGACTCTCGCCAATATAAGCTAATCTTTAATCTTAATCTCATGTGATGGCGCAAAACGTCCAGCTCACAGCCTTACGGTCAAAATTTCTGGTGACTTGAAGCCAATGGATGATGAAGGGCTCAGGGCAAGATTGAAAATATGTGCGCTACTATCTCTATGTGTGTGCTCGTCTATATGCCGGGTGCACGATAAGCAGTAGTGAGCCGTTCCTCACTGCGACGATCTCGTCGCTGATTCGAGACTGGGATGTTCTTGTGGCTGTTCATGACGCTGAGTTCCCGAGCTTTGACCCACGACATTGGGAAGCTAGCAAGGAATACAAAAACATTCAGCTTTTGTCGCAAACCTGGTCGGGCGCATTTCCTGCTTTGCGCATCTCCCATTACTTTGCCGATTTTTCGACAAAATTGCTATCACCATGGCTGGCGGTGAAGCGAACAGCTATTACAACCTGCCGGATGGCGATCGCCAAAAGGACTATCCTATGCAGCCTCCTCAACAGGCATACAACCAGAACGGTCAACAACACTACCAGCAGCAGGATTACCAGCAGCAGAACCACCAGCAGCAAAACTACCAGGAACCCTACCAGCAGAATGGTCAGGGATATTCGCAGCCTCCCCCCAACTATGGTCAGAACTTCAATCCTCGTCCCGAGATGAACGGCTACGACAACAAGCCTACCTTCGAACAGGCCTTCAAGATCGATAAACCCAAATGGAACGATTGGTGGGCTGGTCTTCTCTTTCTGGCTGTCGCCGCTGGCTATGTTGTCGTTTCTGGAATTGCCCTTCAAGGCTACGGTATGTGGACATGTTTGCGCATGCGAAATGCAGCGACTGGCAGTTTCGACAAGCTGGTGCTAACTGAAAATGTAGCCGCAACCAAGGGTTTCAATGGTGGTGGTATCTACGACAGCAACAACGACTTTGGCCTTGACACCAACACTATCGTCCTCTTCGCATTCGTCCTCGCTATGGCTATGGTGCTCAGTTACGCCTACATCTGGTTAGCCCGTGCTTTTACAAAGGTACGAACTCCGAACTCCGAATCCCTACCCACATTCTTTCGGCAGCGCCATCAAGAGCCCGTTTTGAGCACTCGAGTTTTGTAATATCTATGGTCCTGCTGCGTTAAGTGCGCGCTGTGAAAGAGCTGGCAATGATCGAGCATATCCTCTTAATCCCACACTCGCATTGAAGAGCCATGCGCTTCAAGCCTACTCGATGATTTTAGCCATATGCTGACAAGTTATAGCAATTCATCTGGATTACCGGTATCATCCACATCATCGCAGGTTTCGCGACAGCCATTTACATGTTGTCGAGAAAATACTGGTCAGGAGGTATCGTCTTCCTCCTCTTCGCAATCTTCACCGTCATCTGCTTCATCTCCTGGATCCCGAGAATCCCTTTCAGCGTTGTCATGCTGCAAACAAGGTATGCGCCTCCGTGAGATAATGCGGCCCCAACGCAATTAAACTGATGATTTGTTAGTATTGATGTCTCCAAGAAGTTCGGACACGTCTACATTGTATCTCTCGTCGGCGGCATTCTTGCAACTGCGTTGGGTGCCTGGTTCTCGGTTACCTTCGTCGCCGTGTATGTGAAATACGAGCCAGGCGCAAATCCAGCCTGTTCTACCGGCGCTGGTGGCTGTTCAAGTGCCAAAGTTATTGGTCTTCTCGTCTTCATCACGTTCGCCATGTATTGGATCTCCGAGTTCCTCAAGAACATGATCCATGTCATCATCTCTGGAGTTTACGGCTCGTGGTACTTCTGCTCTCACAACCCTCCCAAGAACATCACCCGAGGAGCTGCCCGTCGCTCCCTGACCTACAGTTTCGGCAGTATTAGTCTTGGAAGTTTGGTCGTTGCAATTATCAACATGCTCAGACAGGCATGCAGTATCGCACGCCAGCAAGAAGCAAATTCTGGAAACTTCGCTGCGGAAATTGCGCTCTGTGTTCTTCAGTGTTTGATCGGAATCTTGGACTGGGCTGTCCAGTTCATTAACGTAAGTGCAAAATTCGCGCAAGATGCAATTATTGGAAAGTTCCAGACAGCTCACGAAACACCGCACAGAGATACGCTTTCAGCTATATCGCACTATACGGAAAGGCCTATGTCCCCGCTGCCAAGGCCACTTGGACGTAAGTATCTCATCTATACGAAGGTGTGCTCGGCTGACAAGAACCACAACCAGTCTAATCAAAGACCGCGGAATCGATGCATTGGTCAACGAGGTAAGACTTTATCCAACCAGTAGTCTTGTAGGCTGTGCGCTGATAAATGTTGCTACTGTAGTGTTTAATTGGTCCCGTCCTGACTCAGGGCGCTACTGCCATCGCTTACCTGTGCGCCCTTTTGGCCTACCTGTACCTGATCTTCACCTCGCCCGCGTACAACAGCAACGGCGAGTACACGCCCGTTGTCGTTGCGTTCGCGTTCTTGATTGGCCTACAAATCGCCAATATCTTCACAACCCCGCTTAGCAGTGGTATCGATACCATCTTCGTTGCCGCGGCCTTCGACCCAGAGGTAACTAACTGCTTTATCCTATCTGTCGTCTTGTAGCCTGTGCGCTAACGAAATTGCTAAGGTCATGATCAAAGAGCACCCGGATCTCTACGCCAGGATGGTGTCGACATATCCTCATGTTCAACAAGCCATCCATGCCTAATAACCTGATCGCAACAATTCGCCGATTCAGACAGTCTTGGCCGCGGACCTTTGACTACAGTCACGAAAAAACCGTCGTCTGTTGTTGGGGAAAACCACGCGCTCCCCTGTCGATTCGCGTATAGTTGCGTCAGATAGGGCACAGCTGTTAGGCTCGGGCCTCGGGTTTACGGATAATCAGGAACATGCCATCGGGATCGGAGGGAGAACGGAGAAAACAGAGATACCCAAACCACGGAACGTCTTGATAACACAGTCTAATAGTTCTTTCACAGCAGCAGCATAATACGTAATAACAGATCACACTCCTTTGCATTCTTAGTTATCGCATGCTGTGAAACACGTGCGAGAGAAAAAGAGGTACAAGATCTTACCGCAACACATGCCGCGAAATGTGGTGGTCACCCACGATCGGCCTTTGAAGCCATAGCGTGATTCGCTCTCGATCTGGTTAGAAGGCAACATGTGATTTACCGCGAGCGCCCGTCCGTCTCGGTGACAGCCCAAAGTCGATTGCACGGGCCTTCCAGCCTCAACGTCAGCCAAACAGGGAGGAGGCTTGAGTGACGGCAGCAACTTCGTCATGGCAGGAAGGTGCGGGGAGCGTTGGATGTTGCGGGTTGGCGCTTGCCAGTCTTTAAGCAACGAGGCATTAATCCTTCCCAAAGTGTTAAATAGACTTGCTATCCCTCGACTTCTACTCGGTCATTCACACCTCATACCTCTTCTATATCAAAGAACCTCCTCGTTCTCCTTCATACTACCTTCTACCAGAGTCAACTCTTGGTTAGGTTCGTGCTACCTGCCCTCACTCCGCAATACCCCACCACATTGCTGACCTTGTTCCTACAGGACAGAAGCCTATCATCACCAACCCTTATACGGCCGAAACTATATAAAGGTAAGTAAAGAGGAGTTGTTTCTGATGCGCTCGAGGGTCACAGTCATCGTCATCTGTGGATACTCTGAACAAAGCTTTGTTTTGCTTCTTTGTCCTCGAGCCGCCAGGAACCAATATTTGAGACTGGAATCCCGCTAACATGCATTTTGCAGCTTCCTCAACCCTACCTCTCAAATCAACAAACACAATGTCGAACATGAAGGCAATTCATTTTGGTGGTGGTAACATCGGTCGTGGTAAGTGGTTATCAAAATCCGCTAACAAATCAATGCTAACATTTTTACAGGCTTTGTTGCCGAGTTCCTCCACAAATCCGGATACGAAGTCGTCTTTGTTGATGTTATGGATGCCATCATCGATTCACTGCAAAAGAGCAAGTCGTACACGGTTACAGAAGTTGGCACATCAGAGACCAAGTCGAAGACAATTACCAACTACCGCGCCATCAACAGCAAGAAGGAAGAAGACAAGGTCGTCGAGGAGATTGCCACTGCCGACATTGTCACCTGCGCCGTTGGCCCCAACATCTTGAAGTTCATTGCTCCTGTTATCGCCAAGGGCATCGAAAGCCGCAAGAAGGACTCACCGGTCGCTGTTATTGCTTGCGAGAACGCCATTGGAGCCACCGACACTCTCCGCAAGTTCATCGAGGAGAAGCTCTCAGACTCGACAAAGGCCAACATTCAAGACAAGGCTCGTTTCGCCAACAGCGCAATCGACCGTATTGTTCCTATGCAGGATGAGGACGCAGGCCTGAACGTCAAGATCGAGAAGTTCTACGAGTGGTGTGTGGAGAGCAAGCCTTTCCTTCCTGCAGACCCACCAGCAATTGAGGGTGTCCACTTCGTTGAGGATCTCTGCCCATTCATCGAGCGCAAGCTCTTCACTGTCAACACCGGACACGCCACTGCTGCATACTTTGGATACAACCGTGGCAAGGAATACGTTCACGAGGTCTTGCAAGACAAGGAGCTGAACGAGATTGTACGAAACACACTCAAGGAGACCGCTCACTTGATTGTCAACAAGCACGAAATTTCCGAGAAGGACCAGAACGACTATGTCGAGAAGATCATCAAGCGTATCTCGAATCCTGTTCTCAAGGACAACGTTGAGCGTGTCGGTCGTGCTCCTCTCCGCAAGCTGTCGCGCAACGAGCGTTTCATCGGCCCTGCTGCCCACCTTGCCGAGATGGGAGCAAAGTACGATGCCCTCTTGGGAGGTATCGAGATGTGTCTCCGCTTCCAGAACGTCGAAGGTGACGATGAGTCGGTCGAGCTGGCCAAGATCCTCAAGGAGAACTCTTCCAGCGATGCCACCGAGAAGATCACTGGTCTGGAGCGCGACCACGTTCTGTTCTCAGCGGTTGAGGAGGTTGTCAAGAAGGTTCAAGCTTGACTACCCGAACAGCGTCCCAAGCGCAAAGGAAAGGGACTTGAGCGCCTCTGATTGAGATCAGAGAATCAGCCACGAGATACGCAGCATTGGATTACGGCATTGGCGTTTTGTATACGGATCATGGGAGGAATAATTCTGATTTAGCATGTTACCCAATATCAGGCAGCCTGGAGTTAGCAGCAGGTAGCATGGATTCACGAAATTGATATGGCTCCTGGAAACAGTTGAGCCCGTTTCCTTTCATTACTTGAGCTGGTATATCTGTCGTGCAGTGTACCAAACGTGATTGCATGTGAAAAGACGGGTTTCTAACAGTGAATTATGGAATTTGAGCGATTGCCATGGATTGCTTTTTGTGAGCAGATGGTACAGTTTGGTGTTTGCTTCCCTGGCTGAAGTCTGAGCGGTCGCGGCTGTGGAGGTACAGTCTTGCTCTGTGAAGTGGAGTTGTATCCAATGAGAGCACACTGACAAGTTGTGTCTGTGGATAATGCGCGAAGGTGTTTGTTTGTGTATGGCGACGGAAGAATAAAGAAATGGTCAGGTGAAACATGTTTCGAGAAAGAAGGTGAAGGCGTGTTCGCGCGTCATGTCGACTCCCCGCACGTCACTTTCCATTGTCACGGCACCGGAATCGACCAAGTTGCATGGTGCCTAGTTTTGATCCCTACATCCCTCCTTCTCCCCTCTCGCCATCGACTTAGTAACAGCATGGCCATCGACAGTATACCGTGAGTGCCTCGATCTTCTAACGCTATCCATGCTGACGAGAGCGTAGATATCCTGATACCGATCGCCTGGCCTTCCCCGACAAGACTTTCTACCCAGTCAAGATCCCCGTCTCGTGAGTCCAAGCAGAGCAAGGATACAAGAGTTGAATCTGATTCGCGTGGCACAGTCACTGGCAATTGCGACACTACATCTCATCGCCGGACAAGGACTCGATATACTACGCAAGCGGAAACGAAGTATACTATCTCAACACCGTCTCTCGGAAACGCAAATACCTTGCCACTCTGCCCTTCGAGGCACGATGCACCGCTTCGGGCTTTGGCTGGATCTGCATTGGAGGTGAAGAAGATGGCCACTTTGCCGCCATAAAGCTTGAGGGCTCGTCTCCAGTCCGCTCGGTCGATGTAGACGCGCCGCTCCCGCTGGACTACTGGCAACCACAAAGAGGCTCCCCCAGGGCTGCCAACGTCAAGCTCGAACGGATAGGCGAAGAGATTGTCAACTCCATCTCTATCCACCAGATCCACGATGAGGAGAACCACTTGTACGACGTTGTCGCCGTCTTGACAAACAACGATAAGACCGTCCGCGTCTACTCACTAACCCAGGCCCTAGAAACTGCCGTCCTGGACCTGCCGTTCCCCATGAATCATGCTTCTATCTCTCCTGATGGCACCACCCTTGTTGCCGTTGGCGACTCAAACCAGGCCTTCTTCTTCACACGAACATTGCAACAGTCTCCCCCGCAGATCCCCAAACCTCACAACCGCCTTAACATGAGCAACGTTACCTGGGATCTAGCAAACATAGTCCATCTTCGTGCTGGCGACCCTACAGCCCAGCCTGGTTATTTCACTACTGCATGGTCACCGAATGGTAGCTTGGCCGCTTTGGGCTCGGAAGGCGGATACATCACTGTCTTTGACATGGACCTTTTCGCACAATGCGCTCCTGATGAAGCAGAAGATGCCATCGTTGCCACTGTCCCATCAACCAGACCCAACATTGTTGCCGCACTACATCCTGGCGCTGTCAGAACCATGCTATTTTCTCCCGAGCCCTGGGATTTGCTCATCTGGGCCGAGGATCAAGGTCGAGTTTGCATTGGGGATCTGCGTACTGGATTAAAGACCAAACAAGTCATCGAGCTCAAGCTAGATGAGGAAGGCTTGAAGAAAATTGAGCTTGAGGACCTCGTATCAGAGGATTTGGCTGAAGGCGATCGTCTGGACGACCTACAGCAAGAAATTCTAAATCGCTATCGTGAGGCGCGAGACCCAGCTGAACAGGGCAATTTTGCCACAGAGTTCCTCCAAGCTCGAGAACGCGAACGATATCAACATCTTGATCGAGCCCGTGCAACCTTACCAACTTCGCGCGAGGCAGCATCAACATCCGAAGACGATCCCCGAGGCCTCACTGCACACGAGCAACAAATTCTTGAAGCACTGCGTACCACCAGACAACGCGAGGAGGCCCGTACCTCAGGAAGCACCCCTCGCTCCATCAATTACACGAGAGCCGGCCTTTTCAGCGCGCACACCAGCAACCGTTCTGGAACAACTTTACGATCCTCTGATAGCCCTCGCCCGTTCAGCGATGTCTTGGTGAACCACAATGATCCTTATGCAGCCTTTCCAGAGCTGTCTCGAACATCACAGCGAGAGTCATCCGAGTCTCGACCAAGGGACCGTGCTTCGGGTGATAACACATTGCCACCTCTTCACTCAATCCAGGAATATCTGATGCTTCGGGACAGAGAGCGAGAAGCTTCGTCGACGTCTAACACAAATCGTGGGCCTGCCATCCGCCGATCTGGAGCAGGAGGAGTTCCTACGTTGACGAGCACTGCCACACCTATACCTCCGCACGCAGCGCGGGCGCCTACTACTAGCGCAGAGACAGAAGAGGACAACCCATGGCGTACCATCTCCAATGCAATGAGTTTGGCTAGAGGACCACTTTTCGAGTCTCCTCGGTCAATGGATGCCAGCACTCGACAATCCCGTGAACGAGAAGCAATGGTGCGTACGGAACAGTTCCGCCAGCTTGCTTCGCAGCGCGACCGTCTTCGTGGATTGAGGCGTGAGTTTGAAAGCGGAACAGACGCAGCGGCGAGCTTGTACGATACACTCACCTCGTTGCGAGGCTTTACATCGGCTCGCCCAACAGCATTCCATGATGGGTATGAGATGCTATTGCGCAGATCAGGTCGCGAAGCTACAATAGGAGTGAGAACTTCCGGCCTGGCCATCAGTCATGACGGTCGCAAACTATGGGCGGCTTGCGAGGAGGGCATCTTCGAGATTGACCTGCAGGTCAAGTTGAGAATGATGTTTCCAGCAGTGGAAATGAAATAACGAACATACATGATCAGGTTGTACATTTACGGCGTATTGGGAAGGGGAATGGACACATTAGGCATTGGAGCGCTGATAGCATTGGGGTACTGGGGCATTGCCGGCGCATGGGATGCTGCCACTCGATGGCATGCTTTCTCTGTTTTCTCTTCGATTCTCTTATTCGTGTATACAATAATTAACGGCATCTCTTTCTCAAGCAATACATGAGAAACTGTCGACTCATCAATGCTCGATCTGAACTAGAAGTCGTATACCAACGGTGCATGATTTGCCGAGGTACAGGTATGCATACTATTGCCCGTGCGAAGCTCGACTCAAAGCTCGAAGCGGCAATAGTGAGTTGTGATGCTCGAGAATAGTCTATGCTGGTATGAGTCAAAGGTGAGGCGAACAAGGGAGCACTGGCAGAGGCAAACGGGCTTCACTCGGAGCAAGCAGCGCAAGCAGCCAGTGCAGTCGATTGTCGTTCGTGGCGCTCGATGTCGGACAAGATTCCAGCATGTTCGATGGCCTGTGGAAAGACGGTGGCGGAGGATGCCGGGACCGGGGATTCGACGCTAAGGACAAAATTCCTCGAGCAACGACGCCATGACTTCCTCCTGCTGCTCCATCAGTTATTAACCTCGCCATCCCCATCCCCATCGTCGCCAAAGAGCAAGTTTCGTTTGTTGCTCTTTGATACCCCATTTTCTCTTGTCGCGTTCTGGTTTTTTGCTCTAATACATCCACAATGCTCTCACAAAGACTCGCCAGAGGCGTAAGTGCCATGCGACAGCTTCCATAGCTTATGGAGCTTCTCACTGACGTGTTTCCAGCTTCGCGCCACCCCTTCAGTCCGCTCGTCGGCCTTCAGATCTCCCATCGCTTCCTCGTTCAGAAGAGGATATGCCGAGGGTGGTGAGGAGAAGGTCAAGGGCCAGGTCATTGGTATCGATCTCGGTACCACCAACTCGGCCGTCGCCGTCATGGAGGGCTCCGCTCCCAGAATCATTGAGAACAGTGAGGGTGCCAGAACCACTCCCTCAGTCGTCGGCTTCACCAAGGAGGGTGAGCGTCTCGTTGGTATCGCCGCCAAGCGCCAGGCCGTCGTCAACCCCGAGAACACCCTCTTCGCCACCAAGCGTTTGATTGGTCGCAAGTTCAAGGACGCCGAGGTCCAGCGCGACTTGAACCAGGTCCCCTACAAGATTGTCCAGCACACCAACGGCGATGCCTGGCTCGAGGCCCAGGGCCAGAAGTACTCGCCCTCGCAGATCGGTGGTTTCGTTCTCGGCAAGATGAAGGAGACCGCCGAGGCTTTCCTTGGCAAGAACTGCAAGAACGCCGTCGTTACTGTCCCCGCCTACTTCAACGACCAGCAGAGACAGGCCACCAAGGATGCCGGTCAGATCTCCGGTCTTAACGTCCTCCGTGTCGTCAACGAGCCCACCGCCGCCGCCCTCGCCTACGGTCTCGAGAAGGAGAGCGACCGTGTCATCGCCGTCTACGATCTTGGTGGTGGTACCTTCGATGTTTCCATCCTTGAGATCCAGAGCGGTGTCTTCGAGGTCAAGTCGACCAACGGTGACACTCACCTTGGTGGTGAGGACTTCGATATCACCCTCGTCCGCCACCTCGTCCAGCAGTTCAAGAACGAGCAGGGCATCGACCTTTCCGGTGACCGCATGGCCATCCAGCGTATCCGTGAGGCCGCCGAGAAGGCCAAGATTGAGCTTTCGTCTGCTCCCCAGACCGACATCAACCTCCCCTTCATCACCGCCGACGCCTCGGGCCCTAAGCACATCAACAGCAAGATGACCCGTGCCGAGCTTGAGAAGCTCGTCGGTCCCCTCATCGACCGTACCGTCGAGCCCGTCCGCAAGGCTCTCAAGGACGCCAACATGCAGGCCAAGGACATCCAGGAGGTTATCCTCGTTGGTGGTATGACCCGCATGCCCAAGGTTACCGCCTCGGTCAAGAACATCTTCGGTCGTGACCCCGCCAAGTCCGTCAACCCCGATGAGGCTGTCGCCATCGGTGCCGCCATCCAGGGTGCCGTCCTTTCCGGTGAGGTCACTGACGTCCTCCTCCTCGATGTCACTCCTCTTTCCCTCGGTATCGAGACCCTCGGCGGTGTCTTCACTCGTCTGATCAACCGCAACACCACCATCCCCACCAAGAAGTCCCAGGTCTTCTCCACTGCTGCTGACTTCCAGTCTGCTGTCGAAATCAAGGTCTACCAGGGTGAGCGTGAGCTCGTCCGTGACAACAAGCTCCTCGGAAACTTCCAGCTTGTCGGCATCCCCCCTGCCCACCGTGGTGTTCCCCAGATTGAGGTCACCTTCGACATTGACGCTGATTCAATCGTCCACGTCCACGCCTCCGACAAGTCCACCGGCAAGGACCAGTCCATCACCATTGCCTCTGGCTCTGGTTTGAGCGACTCTGAGATCGAGTCCATGGTTAACGATGCCGAGAAGTACGGTGCCGCTGACAAGGAGCGCAAGTCCGCCATTGAGGCCGCCAACAAGGCCGACAGTGTCCTGAACGACACCGAGAAGGCTCTCAAGGAGTTCGAGGACCGCCTCGACAAGGCCGAGGCCGACCAGATCAAGGAGAAGATCGCCAGCCTCCGTGAGTTCGTTGCCCAGAACCAGACCGGTGAGGGTACCGCCTCCGCCGAGGACCTCAAGCAGAAGACCGATGAGCTCCAGTCCGCCTCCCTCACTCTCTTCGACAAGATGCACCGCGCCCGCTCCGAGCAGAAGGAGTCTTCCGGCGAGGGTGAGCAGAAGCAGGGTGGTGAGGGTGAGCAGAAGCCTTAAATGCGAGGTTTCTGATCTCTCATTTCTGTCTTTTCGCACCTTTGGATCCGAAGTAAAAACCGCTTCGACCTCCTGATACCCCCGACTTCTCTGTATACATATTTCCTCTCTCCCATCCGCCTGGTCGACATACGATCAGTTCTTCATGCGGCGTCTCCTCTTCTGGACGGCACCCGCGCCTTGTCTTAACATCGCTGTACTTTTGTAAAATTGCTATCGAGAAAAAGGGAAGGCATGTGGAATATCATCAAAAACCCGGAGTTTCTTTGATGTGGTGGGATATGGGACTTGACCATTACGGCCTTATGTGATGTTTGTACTTTTAGATTCTGTTTATTTGAGCGCCTTTTCTTCTTTCTTGTTTCTATCACATCATCTCTCGTCCTTCCACATTGTCCAGCGAGGGGTGTTGCACAAAATTCGTCATTGGGTATGAAGACGATTGCCTTTGACTCTGTTGTAACAAAAAGTATATGAACGATCAATCTCCTCTCTTCAATCATCGTTGATACCAAGTTGCGTAGTTTGTGAAATGTACTCGGTCTGGCATGGTAATACTCCAAGCTATCGACGTTGTCCGAGCATGTCCCACTGAGCAGTTGCTTCAACCGGACATTCAAGACAGCACATCACGACAGCAGCAGTGATCATTCGCCAACTACCAAATTCCAAAAACTACCCTATATGCATCGAGCATATCACTGTCTGATTAAACAATAGTCCAATAGCCATTAATTCAGATCCCTCGGGAGTCTGTTGGTTATACCTGCAACCCTGGCCCGTGCATCACGATTTTTCCTTTTTCCGCCTCGAATTCCAGAAGGAGCAATTCAACACCTGATTCAATTGCACCTTCCCCGATACTGTACATACTCCTCATTTGCATATCAAACCTACTGTTTTGTTGAAGACGTCGAATACCTCTTACACTTTATAACACCTTACCTTTGACCACTTTGGTATCATGGAAAATAAAAGATCGGAGGAGAGTGCTGAAAAGTCGTTGCCGTTGACGAGGCATTCTGATATCAGGTTGGTGTTGGATACGCCGAAAGGTACGTGATTGATTCTTTCTACACAACATCGGGTTTATACCACAGCAGAGCACCAGAGAAAAAAAAAAGTAATTGAGCCTCATTGATCGTTATACCCATCTTCTGCTACACTTGTTTTCCTCATCACGATGTTCGTGGGTTCTTCCTCTCTCTCTATCGTTTTCTACTTTTTTTACTTCTATACTTTTGCTTTTTTTCTAATAACTCGAATATGATACTGATTATTCAAACCAGGCAGAGGAGTCTTTGCAGCGGCGCGGATACCAGCACATACCATCGTGGAAACCTGTCCGGTATTAGTCCTCGACCCGACAGAAAACAAAAACCATGTGGAAAAGACGGAGTTGTTTCATTATACATAGTAAGTCTATCTTCTGCAAACATCACTCCCCTCATCCTCCTTTCACTAACACACCTGCCCCTTCCCAGCAACTGGCCCCTCACAAACCCCCTCACAAAACAAAAAACCACAACCCAAGCAGTAATCCTCGGTCTCGGCAGCATGTTCAACCACTCCTCCCTCCACCAAAACATCGGCTGGGAAAGGGATATAAAAAACGGTGTGGTGATATACAAAACTTTACGCGATGTAGAAGAAGGAGAGGAATTGTGTATAAGTTATGGAGATAGACTGTGGTTTGAAGATGCTGATGTGGGGAAAGAGGAGGAGGAGGAGGGTGATGGGATGGATGTGTTAGGTGGGATTTGTGTTGATGTTGAGGAAGATGTTGATGGTGAGGAAGATGTTGATGGTGAGGAAGATTGAGATTGAGAATGTATAGAGGGGGTTGGGAAAGTCAGACTTGTGTTGGAGGAGAAAGAGTGACCGATTCATATCGTACATTTCTTTGGAAAGGGACGAAACGGTTCGAGAGGAAGTGAAAGGCCAGCGCAAGCGAGCACGCACGCCAGGCAGAAGCGATCAAGCAAATGGGGAAGAAGCAACCAAGGGGAATTCCCAGATTGGTGAGGAAAGAGCAATTGAAATGAACGAAACGTCTACACACCGATGAGGATTAACATGCCTGTAGAGAGAAAGCCATTAAGATGAAGATGAATAATTTGCAAAGCGTCTCTCCTATTCGTGTTTCATGGATATCTCTCTCTGCCTATTTCCTACCCTCCACCGCGAGTTTCCCAAATAGTGACAAAGACCTAGACTCCCCCAAGCCCCTGACGCCTTGCAGGAATATTAATAATAAAAAAAGCACAAGAGGAGATGAGATGACCTCTTGAGGTTTCCGCTCATTGCTGTTCCCACACTGCCACCTAAGTTGTACATGAAAGGAATGAATGATCTGTTGTGTCGCTGATTGAAGTCTGTTTTACTCCTTGGTTTCGGCGGCGTCGGCTGATTCGGCATCGTCTTGACGCTCTTCGGCTTCATTTCTGAGGTCGTAGGCAATGTCAAAGCATTCGGCGAGCAATGATGTGACACTGCCCTGGCCTTCGGGGATGTCATCCCCGACCATGAACTTGCCGTCCTTCTTCATGTTGTCGATTGAGTTGAGCTGTATTTAGAATTAGCATGAGTTGGATTTCAAGGTGCAACGGTGGTTTGAACAAACCTTCATGCTGTAAGGATACAATTCGCGAGGAGAGTCAACACCACCCGAGCGCTTGACCTCGAGTAAGCAGCGCTTGAGGGTGAGCAATTGGTTGTAGATGGGCAAGAGTGCTTCTGAGACGGGCTCAGATGAGATGATGTAGTGGTAGATGTATGAGTAACTCTTGCGAAGGAGGTAGAGCAACGTCTGAGCAGATAGAATGTCAGCATCTCATTTGCATATCAGTTTTGTAGCATGCTTACCCTTTGCGAATGGAGATCAGCAGGCTTGCCTTCGGCGTCGAGGAAGTTGCCGTCAACGCGGGACTCATCGATGCGGTCGAGTTGACGTTGGTAGCTATACAGGTCTGTCTCACGCAAAGACCAGGCTTGAGTGAGGTTCATGTTATCGAGCGTGTTGCGGAGCTTGACCAGTTTGTCATAGGTATCGCGGAAGCGCTCGTCAATCTTGCCGTTCCTATGATAATGTCAGTCCAGGTCGTGGGTCAGGTTGACTCGGTACAACTCACTTCTCCTGGATAATCTCGACCCAGAGCAGACATCTGCCCAACAGGAAGGAGACGACCTTGGTGCCCTCCTGAACATTGTTCTCGGCAATGTGTACCTGCGACAGGCGTTCGGCGTATGCCTCCTCGGCCGTTCTGCCCTCGTGTGATACACCGGCGTCTTTCAACTCTGCTTGAATCTGTTTAAGCTGCTCCTCCAATTCCTGAACCTCCTTGACAGGGAACTTCGATCGTGTGTTACAAGCCGAGAGCGAGCGCAGGATCGAAACAAGCTTTTCGTAGTAACCCATAAGTTGAGGGTCAAGCTGGGACAATGAAGCCTGAAGGTCCTTGAGTGTTTGGTAGCAGACATCGATGCGTGCTTCGAGCAGTGTCATGAGAGAGTTGCTGTGCACGTCCTTGCCACGCTCGACAGATGAGCGCCATTTTCGGAGGTTATGTTCGATCGATTCGAGGTCCTGAGGGAGATAGAAGCCAGCTTCCTTGAGGTGATCCAGAAGGCGCTGTTCGGAACAGATAAGCATGGGGTTAGTGTGAGACAGACAGGAAGTAACTAACCTTGACGGTAGATACAGCGGAGTAGACGGCCGGAGCTTCCTGGTTGCGGCCAATGGTCAAGAAGAATAGGGAAACGAGCTGGAAGCAATCGTCCAGCACTGTGTCGACCCTGTTTTGTTCATTGCGCTTGTCGGTACGAAGATCGTTGAGCTTCTCGACCTCGCCGATCAAAGTTGTGTAGAGGTCCAGCACATCCTGAGTACGGATGTACGATGTGCGATCGCTCTTGAGCACCGATAGCTGATCGCGGAGACCGAGCAGGCGGTCGAGGATGGGTTGTTCCTTGGGGTCGAGCGGGGAGCGCGTAAATGGCGAGTCGGTCATTCTGAATTGTGATGTTTTCTTTGCGGCGTCTCTAATGAGGATACGGCGTTGTAAGGTGATGTGTGAGTGGTTCGAATGTCAATGAAGGCGGGCACTTCGGGCACATCGCTGTGTCGCCGACTACGTCAGCCTGGGCCTTGTGAGCATGATTCAAGCGCGGCGTCCGCTTTGCGTGCAGGCCCAGACAACATGACTCAAGTGTGCTTGACCCAATCGGACACCGCGCCAAGATATAAGCGGCCAGTGCGCCCGCTCGCCAAAATCCATCGCACACTTTTCTCTTGCAAAGACCCGAAATCTGAATCCGTCGTCAACCGCAACGAGAAGAAGTCCGTCTGTTACCCTTTTAGAAAACAGAAAGGCATCTCTTTACATCCAACCATCAAAATGTCCACCGCCGAGCTCGCTTCCTCCTACGCTGCTCTCATCCTGGCCGATGAGGGTATTGAGATCACCGTATGCGACACCACCGATCCTCCAATTTCGCGACCTATACCAGACCACTAACTGAATCTCAACAGGCCGACAAGCTCAGCACCATCATCTCTGCCGCCAAGCTCGAGGTTGAGCCCATCTGGACTCAGCTCTTCGCCAAGGTACGAACACACCTCTCTCGAATCTCCTCAATACATGCGCACTCCCTGCGCATTCATTGAAGAAGCAAATCGCAAAATGGAAAAGAACAGCATCTGACTTGTCGCGAATCTACAGGCTCTCGAGGGCAAGGACGTCAAGGAGCTCCTCCTGAACGTCGGCTCCGGCTCTGGTGCCGCTGCCCCCGCTGCTGGTGGTGCCGCCGCCTCTGGCGCCGCTGCCGAGGACGCTCCCGCCGAGGAGAAGGCTGAGGAGAAGGAGGAGTCCGACGACGACATGGGCTTCGGTCTCTTCGACTAAGCGTCTCGTCCCCTCTTCACCTCGACAAAATCTTCTGGTGTATCTTCAAGTGTGGTGGGATCGATCAGGCTTTGGGAACAGTTTACGGCTCCGGAGGAACATGCACTTCTCTGCTGCTTCTCGTCGGTTCGCCCGCGCGGCTTTTTTCTGCTCGCCATTTCTATAGTCCGAAGGTTCGCCATTCAAAAATGGACCGGCTCAAGCAAAAAAATCTCACGAAACCCATGAGTTCAATGTCCACGCTGAAATGCTGTCTTGTGTACGTGAAGATCAGATGTATGCTGCTCTACGTAAACAGCTATCTGTGTACGAGTATGTCTGGAGTTCTCAACCCCTCAATTCTCTCATGGTTCTGTTATCGTGCCCGTCATGCCATGCTATTGTTCCTCTTGGGTATGTTGCAGTAAAAGCCAAAAGGATGTACTCCCCGTCTTGATGCCCCTTGCCATATTCGCCATCAAATGCATTTCTATTCCGTCTTTCCCATGGTATCATTCGCTTCATTGCTCCACTTTTCCTTCTCTTTGTAAATGTCTCCTTCTTCGAAATCCCTAGACTCCACGTCCTCGAGGGAAGCTGCGCAGACTAGGCGCATCTGACTGTCTCTCAGCCGCGCTCTGTAGTCCAGACACAATGTATTCGGACGGCAACGCCGTCGAGCTCGGGGTCGAAGGAACAGTCGCCAGCGCTGCGGGTCCGAGTGCTGCACTCAAAGGGGTTGCCGGGACCGGTGTGACGTATCCAGACACCGAGTTGGATCGCAGTGCAGCCTGGTACAGTTGGGATCCGTTGACGGCGATACTGACTTCTTTGACTGCCTTCTGCACTGGTCGCATCACCACCTTGACAGAGTCGGTGTCATAACCTTGGCCCCCAATGTTCTTAATTTCAAGGGCTAGGTCTAGCCATGTCTGTTTCGTTTGTTAGCTGCCATGATTGATACATTGTGGTTGGTTAATATAACTCACGCGGACAAACTTGTCACACAATTGCCAGAAGTCTCGCTGTGTGCGCAGATTAGGGTCCTTCAGTTTGACCTTGGACAATCGGTTCCTCATAGACTCCAAAGCGTTGATTGCAACGTCACACTTCGACAAGGCGATGGTCCAGAGACGTGATATAGTTGCCTGCATCGATCTCTTGGCTGACTCCTTACGACTGTAAAAGTCGACTCTGCAGCTAGGCAGAGTCTGTGCAGCAAGATCGCATGCATGTTGGAGTTTCAAGAAGATTGACTCAAATTGACGCTGCTCTTCGCTCTCCTCGGGGGGAGGTTGTAATGCGTTGGAGCGTGGGATGCCCGAAGCCGATGAGAAGGATTCGCCAGATCTTGGTGTGACGGCGCTCATACTTGTCATGGTGTTGCTTCGACTTGTGCTTAGAGGGACTGGTGGAGGAGCTGTTCCAGGAGTTGTAAGTCGTGAGGGTTGTAGTATTGTTGCCCCTCGCAATCTCTTCTTCGGTGCGATGGGCTTGGGCTGGGTTGGTGTGCTAGCCCGACTGATGGTTGCTACAGAACCGCGAGCACTTCTCGTAGGCGCCTTGACCTCAGTAGCCTGGAAGGTAAGCGTGTTGCGTATCTCAACCAACGCGCCATAGATGTGAAGCATGAGACTTCTAATGTACATGCCTTCGCCACGCAATGCAATTTTGCGGGCATGAAGACGGAGCTCCGCAGCCAGTGCGGCATAGCTCTGGAGGACATGAGCACATTTTCTGCGAATGGCCTGGATCCAGGGATCATTCTCCGATGCTCGACTTTCGCCGGTGCCGGTAGAAACTTGACTAAGCCGTCTGTCAAGCTCCTCGAGACTTGCACTTGCTTCGAAAAAGACTCTTTCCATGGTTGTCTTTCTGGGTGTGCCGCTTTTGATGATCCGGACCGCGTCGCCGATGGGACCGTTTAGCTGAAAGAGGGCGAAAACAATCCTGGTTGCAAGTTTGACCGTCATGCTTGTTGGTCTAGACACTCTACGATCTTCCGGCAAACTGGACAATCGGCGGCGGGCCACCGGCATACGACTCGAAGGCTCCATTGGGCTCACAGCTCCAGATGACGATTCATTACCGCTGTGGGCAGCAAGGCTCATGCTGGACGCTCCTCTATAATGGTGCGCCTTTAATGTGCCGGTGTCAGTTACGGTCGTGTTCGAGCTTCCAGAAATCTTGCGAGGGACGTAGCCAAGGCGTTTCGAACGCGCGCCGGTAGACGTGACTGTCTCGCTGCGGCTTCTGCCATTCTCGCCTTCACCACTCAGCGTCCCAATGCCAGGACGATCAAAACGGCGACCTAACGGAGGGTTTACAAGAGAATCTCTAGCACGAGACCTTTGCGGAATTGGTGGTGGCGGCTTCAGGCCGAGTCCATCGCCTGATCTCAGATTGTCAAGGCCATCGATACCGCTCATACTCGGCCTCACAGGAAACCTGCCTGATATTGACCTCTTGGGAGGACGTGGTGTCTCCAAGCTGGTCTCGCTGCATTGTTTGTCAGCCCGCTTTCGTATCTAATCACAGGAGGAAATGGTTACCTAAGGTCTGGGGTCTCTCTACCCAGCATTTCCCGTTGTTTGTACTCGCGGAGAAAGAGTTTTACCTGGGAACAAATCTGTCGGGCTTCTTCTACCGGAGGTCCGCCTGGAGACGCGCCGAGAGGATTGGGGACAAACACTTCCGGCGGTGGGAATTCCATCGACTTTGATCCGACTTTCAACTTCTGCAAGCGCGACATCTCGCCCATGCAAGTTGGCAAACGTTTGATCTGATTCGACTCAATGGCCAAAAACATCAACGAGTACATGAGACCAACATCGTCCGGGACCGTAGAGATATTGTTATGGCTGAGATCCAGGATCTGGAGTTTCCTGAGATGAAAGACCTTTGCATTGTTAGACTGGTACACTCCTGCTGACATAGGCTTCTTCATACCGGCTCTGGGAAGGCATTGAGCTTGTTGTGGCGAAGATTCAGGTACAGTAGATTTGAGCAGAATATAAGATCGGCTGGTATCTCAGTAAGTCGATTGTGTCCGAGCGACAGCCTTGTATAATGTCAGCATGATGTTCGGGGTTGAACAAAAGGGGTCCAATCTTTACCTCTCCACACGATCTCTGATCAAATTGATCAACTCGATGGGCAACACACGGACACCCTTGTCACTCAAATCAAGAGTGTCGCCGGGCTGTGTGCCATAGCCAAAAGGCAGTTGCGCACCACCATCTAGGGCGGCGAGTTGCTTCTCCTCCGTCTCCGCAAGCGCTGACTTGGCAAGTGCCATCAGATCTTCAGTATTTGCTGCCTGCTTCATGGACGAAGCCTCGCCGTGGTTAGATGCCATATTGGGTATCAGATCGTGTGTCCACTTTCATGCTGATATGATTGAGATGGCGATAAAGTGCACTGTACCTGCAGGGTGTAGGAGTTAACTCACCTATGGCGTCGTGTATGCAGGAACGCGGCCGTGCTCTCGCGCCGAGATGTGAATAGGGCTACAGATCGTCGGTAATCTCCGCGTGTCAGGGTCGCGTTTAACACCGGCTGAATCCTATCACTGTAGGAGGCTTCAAAGTCAACATTCATTGTTTTCAGTCATCACATTTTGATGAAGGTCGCAACCATTGTGACGGCCGGTTGGACAGATACATCGGATCCGCTCATGCCGTTTGAGTCGCTTCCATGCAGACTACACTAGCTCTCTACAGTAGTATAAAACATGTTGTCGAAAGGTATTATGAATCCCGACATCGACTCTTCATGAGCAGATCAAATTCCACAGTATAATTTTTCATCACCACAGTAACGCCACTGTCAGTGACAAAACGTAGAGAGCTTCAATAGAAGTTCAGACATGGAGGTCTCAACTTCCACGCTCGAATCTTGGCTGTAAGTTTCGTCCAGACCCAGCGTGTCTATGAGCTCTCTTTTCAGAGTTCACTTCTCTGTCCGGATGTAGAGGACCTTTCCGAGATGCAAAAAGGACATTTGATATACTATAATAGTATTATGTTAAGAGCAAACTTTTCATGTCTAAGCTCAATATACCGGCCTTCATATCTTCAATCATCATCACGTAACTCTAGAGGCCTGTTATACCTTTTGACCTCTCTCATATCTATTCTTTGACGGGAGCGATCTTTTCGCTCTCATCCTCTCTTCTGATGTGTCTCCACTCCTCTTCATCCGCAGGTGCATCGATGGTGTTGGCAGTCAACTCGGGGATCTCTTCATCTTCCATTTCTTCGGGCAAGATCAAGTTGAGGATCAACGCAATGAAGGCAGCAAGGGCGAAGCCCTCCTCCATCACTAGTACGATGGCGTTGAAGAAGCCGAGTAGTGCTTGATTGCTGCCGGAGTAGGTGAAGACGTAGCTGAACCAACTGCATTTTCATCAGCGATCTGCAACACATCGATGGATGATGTCAAACTTACGTGGGAACAAGAGTAGCACCGAAGCCAGGAGCAAACGCTGCGGCCAGAATGAATCGGTTGCGGCGGGTGAAAGGGATCGTCGAGATGATACGAAGACCACTGGTTGCGACCGAGGCGAAAAGGAAAGTGGTCATGCCACCGAGGACTGATGAAGGTATGGCTACCAATGCGGCGGCAAACTTGCTAAAGATACCCATGATAAGTAGCCAGAAGCAGGCCGCGTAGCCGGCCTTGCGGTTGGCACATCGGGTCAAGGCTAGCTTTTTGTCAGCTCTGTATCTCTGGGCAATCGACAGGGATGTACGAACCAATCACGCCGTTATTCTGAGCGAATACAGACATAGGTCTAATGGTATTGTCAGTATAAGGGTGTCAGATAGGGACGTTGAAGGTGGAAAATGCTGTTCTTTCTATAGGCATATACGAGACATGCATTTGGGTAGAAGGAAATAAGGATGGGTCAGGGTAAACAAGAAGAGAAAAACTTACGTTAATGTGCATAGACCTGCAATGAGTCCGTTCAAACCATCGGCAAGGACGCCACCCTGAATGCGGCTGTTGAACATGGCTCCGTCGACTTGGAGGCGGGACACATCACACGACGCCGTGATGTCGCCGATTGCTTCCATAGCCAAGACGATATATACTGTCAATAATGGCAAGACCAGTGGTCCATAAACCTGTAGCTTGAAGGTGCGGACCCAGATGAAGTTGGCGACAGGTGCAGCATCAATACCACTGCGATCGAAGTATCCGCACGCAGCAGCCACAATACAGCCGATGAGCAAGCCGACGACAACAGCACATGACTTCATGATTGGGCTACCAAAGCGCTCGGTCAAGATGATGCTGACGAAGACAAGGAATCCGAGTCCTATAAATTCGGCACTTCCCCAAGGAAGCGCGTGAGGAGCCCCTACGTTGGGACATAGACTGTAGAGACCAGTTTCGGGACGAGACGCACAGCTACCACTGCCTCCGGCCCAGTTCTCAAATCCGGAACTGATCAGAGATACACCAATCAACATGACGGTGGGTCCAGTGACGATGGGAGGGAAGATTTTCTTCAGAATCCTTGGTGGTGTAAAAGACATCAGAATCTCGAGAAGGGCACAGACGCATGAGGTCGCAATCAGGGCGCCATATCCATTGGGACATGGAAGAGGGTTGCCATCTGCATCTGAAGGACAGAAACCAGTAGCGTACATCTGCGAGAATGCACCTGTAGCGACAGGGATAGTCGCAAAAGATGTTCCCACAACCGAGATCAAACCAGTACCGACGTAGTACGGAGATTTCCAGATATGAATACGGGAGATCTGGATCATGCTCAAGATGCCGCTCATGATCAGACATGCGGATACCAGATACTGTTGATCTGCCTGGATGAGGTTGGCACTACCCGAGAGGATGATCGGGGGAGTGATGATGCCTGCAAGCATAGCAAGGGCGTGTTGGAAGCCCAATAACAGAGCAAGAAATACGGGCATCTTATCGTTGAGGCCGAAGAAGGGACCTGCTCTACGTGCCCGTTTCATAAATGGTAGCTGAGGCTTGAATAAGAATGCATAGTCGTAGTCGCCTACCAAGCCTTCTTTTGTTGTGAAGGCTTTGACAATGCGACGACCATTTTCAGAGAAGGATCGCTTCGGTGTGGTCTCAGGACCAATCGTATCCGGACTGTCGTCCTTGAAGTTGCTGGCCATTACGAAAACGGTGTACTTTTGTGGGATGATTTGGAGAAGAACCGATGGCGAATACAGTCAAACTAGAATTGTTGTTGGTCGTGTCTCCAATCTTGGGCGATGTTGAACTGGAATCGCATGAGGTATCAAAACGATTATCTGCGAAATAGAGATGAAGCTTCTTGTGTAATATAGAGAACACTGAATCGGGCTCACAGAGACCGGGAATACTAGATAGATATATGCGAGCTTGAAGATAAGATATGCGATCGAGGTCAAGAGAATATTTCAATGTACTGTGTGGATGTACATGGAGGGCAGGATCAACGGTTCGGTTGTCGGCGAAAACCATTTACGTTGGTCAATTACTCGATCGAATGACCTCGGGCAAATTCAAGCAACGCGACGGTCGTTGAAAACCCTCAAAAGATAGCCTGCACGAGGCTGGTTCTGAGGCCGGAGCCGTGCGCCATTGCAGCTCCTTCGCATAGATACCAAACGCGCTCTATTGCTCGATGTGATTTCGTGAGAGGTTCGGGGCGCTGATAAGCAAAGAATCCTCTCGGATGAAGAAGGAAAAGATCGCGTTGCTCTTTCCACTCCGCATCCGCTTCCTCGACTCCGCAATCGGCCAAGCTTGCCGGCACTTGTCTTTTGACAGGTCGGGCGAGTCACGCAGCTGTTCATCCTCTCCACATCATCTAAGGATCTCTGAGGACTCTCTGTATTACCATCAGATGCCGAACGCATGGAGCTTGACACGTATGGATGCAAAGGAGGTTAGAAGATGTACGATACAGATACTACAGTAAACTCGACAAAAGAAATCCCAAGTGTATCTGTCTAGATTCTTCCCCTGTGTAAGAGTCAACGCCTTTTCGCCATGCTGCTGATGTAGCTGAGCTGTCTTTGGATCCGGACCCGATGCGCGCCTTTATGAAAGATTGACCCCATTGGAAGAAACACTTCCCTGATATAAGACCTTTTCTGACTCCTCAAAACAATACCCAGACGAGAACAGAAGAAATTGCCGACAGATGAGCCTTCTTAGGCGCTGATGGAGCCGAGAAGACGAGCATGAGGGCCGCGAGGTGCAGGAATGACACCCATACGCTGGAGGGCGACCTCTGCCGCGTCTTCGCGTGCGTTGTTGACCCAGTCTCCGTCGTACCAGTAGCGAGCTTGGTGCTTGCATCCATTGACCTCAACGACGCTGGACCAAGCGGTGCGGCCACCTGAGAGATGTCAGTACATTTTGATATCAAAACCAGATCGAGGCAAGAACTTACCGCGTCTGTCAGAGCATTCCTGGAAGTTGGGAGCACGAAGGCCACGGCTTCTGCACTCATCTACAAGTTTCATCAGCATCTCATTGGCCCAATTGGAAGATGGTTCGAGCTTACTCATGAGCTTGTTCTGCCAGACGGTAGAGTGTACCGGAGTAGTGGTGGCGGTGTGAAGTCTTGAAGCGGTCATGGAAGCCATTTTGGAAGAAGGTTGGCGAAGATAGAGTAGGATGAACTGCAGTGGAGATCGTGTTGACTTTTACAGGTACTGAGAGGCACAGCTTGAGTGATAGAGTGGAGTATGATCTGACAATCTACAGCTTCGAAGTATCAGTTCTTATACCATGACCCATCGTTCAAGATTGGGTCTTGATCTTGACACGTCAATTTCACGATCCCCATCAAGCTGGGCAGCAAACCGGGATGATGCTTTCTGTTGCACTTGGCATATCTCAGTCCTGGTAAACCGATAGGTAAGATGCATCTTGTGTGCTGGCAAACAAGGCAAGTAGCAGGAGAGTTGTCAAAATGGGCTTTCGAAACAACTGTGTCCTTCCACTAGGCTATTCGCAGGGCCGTCCCGCACGGGTGTAATATCCAGGGATCTTTTAGTCCCATGATCGCCTTCCAGCAGAATGATGGCCCGTATCCAAGATACCGGCTCACAACCCATTCTGTGAACAAAGAAGGCCCGATGAAGTGGCAGCACTGTAAACAACTCCACAAAAGCTCAGTCTTTTGCTACAGCATTGGATTTGGCTTGCATTCGGCACCTCTGCCGCGGCTCAAGTCCAGCTGGTCGGGCAGCTAACCTTCAAAAATAAGTTGCCAGCGTATAAGAGTGCTGGTGATCAATAAAGTATGCTGGCATAACTACATAGAGGAAAGCGGGTATCTAACTCAACCAGAAGCCGTCCCTACCCGTTCACTCAGTTACATTGCACGGTTGTGGGGAATTGCCCACGCGTGGGAACAAGAAACAAATTTTGCAATAAATGAGAAGTCACCTTGACGGCATCGGCGTACGTTGCGATTGCCGGATGCCTTCGGGTACCTGCGTGATCAGATGCATTTGGTGGGACAACATCGCATCCCCGGTTACTCTAGATTCCAAAGAGCACTGGGCGGTGAAGAACGCGATTGTACGACGCTTTGGTTCGAGGTGTCTTGATCGTCCATGGTTTATTTGGGATTCTCTAAGGTATGTATTTATGTTTGTTATTGACAATGAGCATTATATGATCCGAGCGTAGTGATGTGTATCTCTCAATCTGTCCTGAAAGTGATGGATTATCGAGAGGCGACAGCAAAAGGCGATACATAGGTTTGAGACCATCCGAAAATTCCTCGTGTAGTGCATATTGGAAAAGCAAGTCACCATGGCACACCTGGCAAATGCCCGTACAATTAGTTGACTTGGATCAGAAGGAAAGAGAACACGGAAAATTGACCAGTCTCAGACTGGAGCAGAGATCGGGAGCGAGCATTTGATCAGCCTCGATTTGTCTAAAGCTCCAAGAAAATTTGGCGACAGATGAATGTGGCGTTAACTCTTTCGGTGCAGCCTGTCACACATCGCAACTTGCCTTTCGCAGCGGTGTGGGCCTACGACACGTCGTTGAACCTCTGGTCGATGGTCGACTGGCATTTTCACTGCCTGATCGTTTTGTGCCGATGTAGTCCATATCCAGTCGGAACTTTGGAACAGGAATGACAATCCCGCGAGCAGGCCTTGTATGGAATCGACGCTTTATACAGTCGTCCACCAGCGCGATCAGACCAGCAGCCACCACGACACTGATAGCGATCAGTAAACAGACAAGTTTCAGAACAATGTGATAGCGACTTACTCAGAGACCTCGTTGTGGTTCTCAATGATCTCTTCGTCGGCGATTCCCAGAGTACATGGCGGGACCCAGCCTCCTTTGGAAAGCTCTTCGCGTTGTTGCACACCGCTCATGGGAGTGGGTAAGATTCGCGCAAGAGGCTGATCCTCATTGTTGCGAAACAGGCAGAACGATACTTCCTTCGAGCCAATTCGATCTGTAATACGTTTCCAGACATAGTGAACTCCCCAATACTCAAATTCATACCGTTTGCTGCTCTTTGCACCGCGTCGCTTGACCTCCACCTGCGCGTAATTCGAGAACTCAAGCTTGATGGTCTTGGTAGGAATTGACACGTGGCTTCTGCTGAGGAATCCCGATGATACTGCAGCTTGAGGATCAGGTTCGATGCTTTTATGTGACTTCAGTGACTCGTAACCAGAATCAGATCTCCTCAGATTCTCAGACGGAGGAGAAGCTTTGTGTTCTGCTATCGTACGAAGTGATGCGAACGCATTGCTGAGAGATCTCTGGAGGCCCATCCTTCGTTCAGCAGTACTTTTCTGGCATTTTCGTGTTGAGTGGCAAACTTCGCGGCCAGACTCTCTGCAATACCTTCGTAACGAGAATTGCCTATTTTTCAGGTCGTGCATGCGAAGGTGAAACAGGGTGACATCGATGGGGCTGTAACGCGAGTTTTCATATACTGTGTCAACTCGGAGGTTCATGTTGCCGTCGGGTGTGGAATCATCATGTCTTATCGTCAAAAGACGTTCTGATGGGAACAGCTCAGCGAAATCGGACGGAGTCGATGAAATTGCTCTACTTCCATATACGTCGGGACGTGGTGGAGGACAAGGTCCATCAGATAGAGACTCTCCGTCGATGTCGACTTCTGAAGCTACAGTCGAGGCGTAAGTCTCTGCAGAAGACCTAGGATCCTCGGCTTGGTGACAATATTCATGAAGAGAGCCTTCGAGTCTTCCCTCACATGTCTCGTAATGTACAAATGGAGGTCTTGAAGAAGGTCCAGTATACTGTGTTCCTTGTGTGCTGTGAGATTGACGAGATTGGTTGCTGCTTCCAGAATCACTGTTCGAATAGCTGGAGTTGCGACTCCGCAGGCTTTCCGAATCAGCTTGGTGGTGGTGCATGGTACGAGGAGGGCGGTGTGGTAGATTAGGAAGAGGAAACACTGCAGCGAAGACAGCGGGTAACCTTTATTATCACGGGAGGGTATGCTAGGTAACGTGGACGCAGTGGGGACGGCAAGAATTAGGTGATGTCGCGCCGATGGCAATAGTTGAATTCCAACGAGCGAATGACAATCACGACCACCTAAACGACAACCAAATCAGCAGGCAGCGAAACACTTGTCAATCTAGCGAGACCAGAAAGGACGGTGGCCCTTCTAAGCACATGGGCTCTTGTGGTGACACGATTCATCGAAAGCCCGTCACGCATCGATCACACCTTGACCGCTGCGCCCAACCTCGTCTCGACTGTCGGGCTCGCCATGACCCAATCACCTCCCCTCCACACCGCCACTAACAAGAGTCTTGCAGCTGCGCTTTCTGCATCCGCACACGCTCCGATGCTCGGGCGTGCTGAAAGGCGTCGAAGTGTCTGCGACCACGAGAAGCCGTCGCTTTGGATCAAACCGGCGCGTCGCCATCGCGCGACATCCCGCGACTGCTGCATTTCTTGATGATGGAGAGAACGTCATGTGCTCCTATCACGCCCTTTGAAGCGGAATGCGACGCTCCAAAGCATCATCAGGACCTTCATGCGCCGACTCGAAACTTGTGTGTCACGCTCAAGACTGGGTGTTTCCATTTTGTGTTCTCAAGCTGTCGAGAGAGTACCATTCTTGCGCAGATCATCGACTCCGGCGTTTGCCAGATTGGCAACCTGCCATTGGAACAACGCAGGGTCTGCAACGGCTACGGGTCCTTCCCCGTGTCTCCACACTGCAAGAGTGCCTCCGTCCATTCGCATGCACGCGGCTCCTTGTCACTCTGGAAACTAGCAGTTCGACTCTGACGCTCGGTAAAGTATGCACAGTTCCAAAGACAGGTCCTTAGTAACCTGCGCAATATACCCCGGGGACTGCATGTTTCGAGGCTATCGGCGCCGATGAGTTCACTATTTGAGGAGGGGTTTGCATATGCATGTACCACTTAATCAAGCACAACCTCATCATCTTGGAGCAGGGCTGGTCCGTATGGCTGGGCCTCAATCAATCGATCATTTTCGATGCGACTTGTCGGTTTATATCGGTAAAGAGGCCTTGGTACTTCTAGCGGGCCTGTTCGGCTCGAAGCACGATCTCATCTCAGGCTCGACTGCCTCGTGGACCTGTGATGAACTTTTCTTCTTCTCTGGTACCAGATCAGATGGTACGTCCTTCAGAGGTGACTTGGCAATAAGAAAGGTGCCCCATACAGATTTTGACTGTACCCAATTTCCAAGGCTTCCTCCGACCTGAGCGGCAAATCAGTAGTTCTGGCTAAAGACTCGATACGAGTACCCTTCTTCCCGAGTTGCGCTCACCAGGTACGCTACCAACACAGCAATTGGTGAACATCCCATTATGAAGGTCTTTCCGAGAGTCACATCCTTGTTTGAATGTTTGGCTGTTTGGCTCTGATTTCTTTCCGAGGCGCAATTCGGACCAGTTGAATTTGCAGCACCTTGACCACCAAGCATGCCAAGCATTTCTTGTCAGTACTATGCTACGCGTGTTTCTGCTGAAGGAAGCAATACTTATTGGGTTGAGTAAGGCTCCTTGACGACCAGCAGCACACCACATCCTCACCGTCGGGCACGAATGCGATGAAGAACAACAGGGTGAGATCAGACAAGGGCATGTAGGAAAATGGCCGAGATCGTGTCACCAATCAAGTCAATGAAGGATCAACAAACTCACTCTGTGTCACGTCCGGCTTCACTCGTCTTACGTGTTACCAGCCGGGGCGCGAATCACCCAAGTTCACAATTTTGATGGACTTCCTGGAATCTGAGTATTTGCGACGTGCTGACCACAAGTCATTCGAACGTACAGAGAATGTATCGTTTCGCTGATCAGGCTTTCGTTTTCTCGATAATGGTACCAAAGATTCGTTGTATAACTTCAAGATGTTCTATCTGTTCTGTTGAATTACCAAGAACCTTTCGTATTGATACTTTCTAGGCATAACAACTTCCGCCAGATCCTAAACCCTCTGGAGGAAGCCGCTTTTGCTGTCCAATAGGGTCGAACTCTACCGTACTCTGTCGCCCTTTGTACTCTGAACAAATTCATCTGTCGACAGATTAATGGAATCATGTTCACGTGCAGATCTGTATCGCAACTTCTCATTGGCCTTGTGAGTTCCCGTCCTTTGTTGAGTGAGTTTCATGAGAATGTCACCTCGTGTTGTTGAGAGCCACAACAGAAGCAGGTGCGACTTGCAAGGGCAAGTGATGGATGGTCCTTACCTGTCATCAACGAATCCTGAAGTCTCTCCAACCGTACTGCACCTTACTCATACATTTAGCTACCTTACTCCATTGTACTGTACAGATCATACACAGGATCTTTAGTATCGTTTCGACTATTCGCGATATCCTCGGTCGCGTTTTTGCGCAATTTTCGATGTTCTTCTGATCGCCTGTTCACTCGCCCTCGACGTGTTAGGCCTTCATCGTGTAATGCCAAGTCAGGGCTTGTGCTGAAACACAACTTTTTCGGATTTCTCTTCCAGCTCAAATCTCCGGTGTCAGGGCAGATTATATGGAATCCATAAAGAGTCCCTATCGGAGAGTGGTTCAATGCTTCTGTGGGGCATTCGCAATGGTTTGAAACGCATCTCATCTGGAAGGCCCGGTATATCTCGCTCTAATATGGTTATCTCGGCACCTACATGGGATTGGCAAGCGGATCCTTCACCGTGATAGATATAAAGATGTTTTGTGAGTATCTGAATTTGTCTCTGAAAAGCAACAATTTCTTCCTTTCTGTTTGTTGCTCAAGCATACACTTCTTTCCTCTTTCTTCCAGAAGCTGGTCTTCTCTCACACTCTTTATACAAAATCCTCGTCATTCATTTACGTCCAGAAAGATGCGTCGCTTTATCGCTACCGTAGGCGCTCTCTTGCCTGTCGCTCTCGCATGTAACAATGCAGATACACACCCTTGTCCTGGTTACTATCGTGACAACTTAGCCGAAGTCTCGGACTTCTGTGCCACCTTCACGCAAATCACCGTCGCTGCTTCTACCGGCCTTCCGTCATGGGCGACTGTCTGTGACAACAGTCCTAGGAAGCTGTCTAGTGCATGCAGCTGTCAGGTCCTTGCTACTGCTGTTGCTACTTCTGCGACGTCCTCGGGTGTCGTCGCATCCACCACACCTTCATCCTCAGGCTTTGTCACCTCTGTCAAGAATGTCGAGAGCTCCCCTGTTTTCGCTATTACCCAGACCCACTCCTCCAGTGTCACCAGTGCTGCCGCAAAGGTCGCCGTGAGCTCTGAAGTCGTGGTCAGCTCTTCCGTTTCTGCCACTCCTGCTGTTACTAGCTCTGCGGCTGCTGCCCCTACTATTTCTGGAGGAGCATCCGTCTCGCTCGCTTCGGGCGGTGTCACTTGCACTGTGACCGAGTACGCCGGCATCTCGTCAGCTGTGGCCTCGTGCACCAATATAGTCCTCTCCAATATCAAAGCCCCTGCCTCGAGCACTATCGATCTCACCTCTCTGCAGACTGGAACCCATGTCATTTTTGCTGGCAAGACCACTTTTGAGGATACAAACGACAAAAAATTCGACCCGATCGTGATCACGGGAACTGATATCATTGTGGAAGGCGCTGACGGTCACGTCATAGACGGAAATGGACAGTCTTACTGGGACGGAAAGGGTAGCAATGGAGGTGATGCTAAGCCCAACCACTTCATCGTCGCAAAGCATGTCAACAATGGACGCTTCGAGAACTTGAACATACAGAACTGGCCCGTGCACTGTTTCTATGTCTCTTACTGCAACGCCGTCACCTTCTCGAATATCCTTCTGAACAACACTATTGGAAATGAGCCCAACTCTAAAAGTGGCAGTAAGGCAGCCGCCCACAACTCTGACGGATTCGACATCTCTTCCAGCGACAACATCGTCCTGACTGACTCCCATGTCTACAACCAAGATGACTGTGTTGCCGTTACCTCTGGTTCGAAAATCTTGGTAGACAGTATGTACTGCTCTGGTGGCCATGGCCTCTCGATCGGATCCATTGGCGGCAAGTCAAACAACACCGTCAGCGATGTCACTTTCCAGAACTCTGTCATCGTCGACAGCCAAAACGGTTGCCGCATCAAGTCCAACGAGGGCGAGACTGGTGAGGTTTCCAACATCCACTACAAGAATATCACCATGGAGAACATTGAAAAGTACGGCTTGGTAATCCAGCAGGACTACCTCAATGGTGGTCCGACTGGCGAACCCAGCAACGGTGTTACTATTTCTGGAGTCACTGTTACAGATGTCAAAGGAACTATGTCTAGCAGTAAGGGCATTGACTATTACGTCCTTTGTGGTGACGGCTCTTGCAGCGACTTCTCGTACTCTGGCGTTGAAATCACTGGTGGCAGTGGTGACAAGTGCAACTACCCTTCTTCTGGTTGCCCTGCAGTTTAGATTCTATGTGCGATACCTGACTGAGCACGTCTGCTTCTTGCATGCATATCGTCTTCGTATCCTGCGAAAGCAAACTTCTACCTTCTATGTAATCCATACTCAATCTAACTGAATAACATGTAATCTACAGAGACGGATTCTTTTGCTAAATTGCTAGTAGCTACTAATTTCCAAACGACCCTGTTTATTCTTTTGTGCGCTAATTCAAATTGTCATAATGTGATCTCTCGATGAGATGTTTGAGACGTGCTGCCCACTAACCAGATCTACGAACAGCTGCACTTTTACATGTTCTCTGTTGACAAACGTATGGATCCGGATACAAGCCTACGTTATGATCGAGGTGATTTATGGGCCCTATCAAGAGGTGACGAGGTCTTGCCAAGGATAAGGATCGAATTCATCATCATAGTCACAGCCTGCCCGTCGCTGTGTCGATCTGTCTGTGAAGATGCAAGATGTTTTTCACAACCACCCACCTTATCCACTGAGAGATGCTATCCTTTGTGCTCTCTCTGGACGATCACACCAACGCAAAAATCACCTTGCATCTTAGAAGCTAATCTTAAGGTTAGGTCGGTACCTGAGATATCGAGATCAATAGAACAGTCAAACATGGTCGATGTTGTCCTGGTCACGAAAGAGGAAGGTTTAGACACCAGCGACTTCCAAAAGTGGACGCGCGCGCCGGCTTTTCAGATTCAAGAATGAAGGCAGTCGTGTGAAAGTCAGAAAGAAACAGTGAGTAAATTCTACACTCTGTGCTCACTTTCCTTTGTCGTACGGTACATCGTTCTACAGCGCTCTTCGTCCACTTCCTCGCTACTACAGCTGCCACAAGACCACAATACCGTAACACCACAACCAGAAATCCTACCACTCATGTCGCAACCTGAACAAGAGATGGTGCTCGAGACACTCTGGAATCAGATGGAGACGCTCGCGACATCTGGCGACAAAGAAAACGGAGTCAAATCTCGTCGGATTGCGCTCCAGCTCATCAGCTACTCCGGCCTTCCACTGCTCTATCGCATTCGCGCTCACATGACACTGGCTTGCGGAGACAACAACTATCTCTGGCATGCCCAAGAGGCCGTCCGCCTCGCAGAAAAGGGTATCAAGGTGTTCGGTTCGGACACGAAGAAAGACGCAGGTATTTCAGAAAACCAGGCCAAGGAAGAGAAAGAGGCGGAACAGGCTCTGCTCGAATGTGCCAGAGAGACTCTTCGCGAGGCCGAGAAGGACTATGCCGAGCTTCGGAGTATCACCGAAGTCTTCAATGATAGCAATGCGACAAAGTGGGCCGTCACCTCTAGAGGCGATGGAGTCGTAAACGGTTCCTCAAAATCTGTCCCTGCAGGATCTGCCCAACATGCCAGCGACTGCGAGGAGCCTGTCAGCGCTTCGCTAGAGGACAATTCCATCAATTCTGATAGCATTGACTACGACTTTGTCGACAGCGCACCTACTGCCAACGTCTCAGGCCCCAGCGATACATTGCATCTCCTGGAAATGACACAAAGGAAACCGAATCCGATCAGTCGACACCGATCGATCTAGGCACTGTCTGACCTGAAGAAGGTTAATCATATCGCAGTCGCTCACTTCGACGAAGATGGTTGTGTTTTCCTGCACCTAGCACAAATTTTCTTGTCGCTGATGTCGACGCTCGGTCGGTCTTCGCATTGCGGATGAATTTTCTTACACCTCACGAACTCGATAATAGCTATCACGATCAAATCAGGTTGTCGCAATCTCACAATTTCCTGCATACTGAGAGTCCTTGATCGAGTTGAGGATTGCTTGCTTTCTTAAGTCGTGATGTGTTCGAACATTACGGACACTGAAAAGGATGTTTGCGGCGGAGTCAAGGGAGCGTTTCACGTTCAGGACTGTCCATCATCAATGACCACTCTTCATCCACAACGCAAAGCTCTCACAGCGTGGAAGATCGACGAGAGCATAATGGTATCATGAGTAGCGCAGAAAACATATTCTAAATCCAGAAAATACAGAATGCGGCGACAAAAACCATATTTCTTTCGCGGAGAGGTTGTTGCGCTCACGACCCTGGCCGGCATCATGAATTATCAATCGAAGCCTCTGCGAAAACTGCCATCTCCCCCATCCGTCGATTAAAACACCTTGTTCTCGGCGCTTATGTAGTCTATCCTTACGCAACTAGCATACCGGCGCCAAAACCAAACAGTATCATGAAGATAAAGCTGCCCAGACAAGCACCGATGATGATCCTGCGACGCTTGACGTGATCCGTTCGTAGACTGCTTGGTGTAGCACGGTGATCTGTCTTCTTGTCTGTTCTCTCGGATGAGAAGTGTCCGTACTTTTGAAGAAGGTGTTCGTCTTCTTGTCCTTCCTCGACAACCGTGGCGGTTTCCCAGAGGTCCTCGGAGGAGATGGAGGCTGGTGACGATGTTGATGGCATTTTGTGTGATATAGAATGAAATTATTACTCTTGATGTTGAGAAAAGAGCTCTGTGGGGAGTTTTTAGAGACGAAGTGTGTAGAATGGAAGGTTCTTGTTTGATGAAATCTAGCTCGGCATCGCTGTTGCTTCATGCCTCTTACGCTGCTGTCTCATGCCACCTCACATTTCATACTTGTATGAGCATGTTCTTACCGTTTATGCAGGTTTATGGTTGTATATGAGATCATCTCACCTCGCCAGAGAGTTATTTTGCGCAGTCCCATCTGGTCAATGCCATGGGAATTGGGGTGCACTTTGCTAGAGGAAAGCCGTCGAGAATCGCGAAAAGATAGAAGATCAAGAATCAAACAACCCTTGCCTGGAATTCTCATGTGCATAGGTATGTTGAGCGAAGGAAGCGGTTTGCGCCGACTCTTGTCCGTCGTAGTGGTCTTATCTATGTTGAGCTCTGAGCACATAGAACGGCTCCACTCAGGGCAGGGCGTGGCTACGATGAATGGTGAAGATAAGCGAAGCTCATGAATTACAACATGAAGAGATACAGCGCGATATCCACGGTTGAGACAATGCGCAACACTATTTGCAAGAGTCAGTGAGATCAATGCCTATGCAAAACCACAACTAGAATAATCGTGGAGCCGTCTGCTTTTTTCAAAACACAAAGCTCGGCCTGTGAGACGAAAGATACTTTTCCATCTTTGGCCGCGATACATCTCAGCGGTCTTCCCCACCGCTTCTAATCGTATGCTTGTTCGTTGTGTCAATGTGATCAGTGGAGACAAGTGGCATCTAGCGGACCTAGACGGTTTCCAAGTTGTTCCGACGCACGTGGACTCACCGTCACAGCGATTCGACAGACTCGAGCAACAAAGGTGAAATGTGGCGCCTTCACGAATTTACAAACCTTCAGTTGATTTGAAAAGAATCTCGCTGCCATCGGGCTGGCTGACGCCTCGTGCTCATCGTTACTGATAATGCTTGTGGTGTCCCAGACTCCACAAGGTCGGGCGGAAAGGCAGCACAATACACGCCTCTGCCAAGGTCATCTGATTCGCACATGTGTTAATATATTCTGCTATCTGTCTGCAAGGAACGATATGCAGCTCCCGAGTGGGGGACATTGGGGAACGCCATGAACGGTGGATATCGGTTAGGATAGTCACAGTTCGCTGGCCAGCGACACCACCACAGAGCCGATTTTTCCGACCTGCGGAATTGGCATTCCTTTTTCGATACTGCTAGGCTGATTATCCCGCCGGAACCGAAGGTGATAGGCAAATGATGACCGCGCAGCTGTTAACTCGTGATCGATGTGTGCCGAGTGGGAAACATCATCCTCTCCAGATTGCTTCCCGCAGCGTCCCCAGCCGGCCATTTCCTTTTGTGGGGATGCTCGTATCATGCATCAGTCTAGGCATTCTCGTATGGCGTGTTCTCATCATGTTTTGTCGTACTTGCTTGAGCTTACTACGAGCTCCATGGAGCACGCAATCATAGTCGAAAAGACTTAAGGCACCAGCACAAACTTCCCAGCACTACCGCAGCCGTAGCTGAGCTGCGAGAGTACGATTCGTGCACATGCTAATGGATTTCGTTGGGCAGGAGCTCAAACTGTTGCGACGCATCTCGGCGAAACTTGACCCGCACTCCTGAACATCACTGTTACAATCACATGAAAGCAGACTGTCGGCCTCTCGCCAGCGAACAGGACGTTGTGACATGTGTGCACAGTGCGCCATTAACCTGTGGAATATGAGTCTAGACATCAGCACGGCTTGCAATGTTGATTTGGGGACGTGATACGATGTTGAGCTGCCCCGTTGCTTCTTGCTTGGAGGCCGCGGAAGGCGCACCCACGAACCGCTGCTCTGTCATTTTGTGGTGGCTTCGCACGCGTGGGCGAAGGCTTGGTTCTGGTCTTGGAAGCACATGGCAGTGGTGGTCGTGGGGTCTCCACACAGAATCTACGTAACCAGCTGCAGGAACAAGATGGAGACGAAAGATTCCCGCTTCCATAATCCGATGTCGTACTTCGTTCGAGGCTTCGCTGCTCTATCACCAAGCCACCTCTGTGATGGTTGGGGCCGGCCAGTAATGATTTCGTTGAGACAAAATGAAGCGAATCGCGTATGTAATTGCACAAGATATATGGTGGGATCGCGAAGGCTTGCTTCGGCCTTGGATTTCATTCACAGTCGGGCCGGTGGGTTGCTTCACGAGCGAGTCTCTCAGAGAAAACTCCGGGCGTAGGGCTGTCAATGCCGGGCCAAGAGCGGTGAAAGCCAGTGCTCACTGCGCTCGACTCACTCAGCGGGTGTATCAAAACCAGGCTACCGCGTCACTGACTAACAAATGTTTCGATAGGGCCGGGGATAGAACTCGAGACCTCTCGCAAGATGACGACGATAGAAGCATGGCGTGACGCCGTGAATCCGCCGTGAAAAGAAAACGTAGGAAAGATTTTTCTCTCTCGAACGCTTTTCTCCATGAAATGTGTTGGGGATGGTTGTGCGGCAATGTTTCGGACGCCATACTCGATCTGGTGGGAGTGAGCAAATTCTACTGCCAAGAAGATAACAGACGACATTTTTTCTACAGTCTCCAAGCGTTGGGGTAGTCGCTGAAGGTGTTGACTAAACGACGTAAAGCAAGCGAGAGTTTTTCAGGTAATGTCTGTCGGTGGCGCTGTGTGTTTGGTGTGGAGAGGCATAGCATGATACAATTGTTTTCTGGAGACGGGACCTGCATCAACTCTCTGGCGTTTGGGTTTGGGGCTCACGACCACGTGTTGACAAAAGTCTTGTTGTTCGGAGCTGGCTGTAACCAACGCTCAGGGATCGGGACTTGCTTGAACCGCTCCTCCGATGGCAGCGGCGGATCTAGGCGTTGCAACATAATCTCATATCACCGTGTGGAGCCTCGCACGATTTTCATCTGCCGCGCAACGAGCCCGACCGAACCCGATGACAATTCTTCTGTTTCTTGGCTGGCAACAGCACAGTTCACCCATTGAAGGACATCACAATTGAACCAACTGCCGTCAGGCAGAGCTTGGAGTGAGTCTGGACGAAGGCGTGCGGGGATCGCAATCAGGCGTGAGTCGAATAATGACTCGATGGCATGGTGGGTCTGTAAATCTGGGCCCCCAGTCTCAAGCAAAGATGTCTGCCAAACTGATCAAGAGCATACGGTTACTGTTGATCCTGTTGCAAGACTTGCGCACGTCGGAAATTCATCGCGATGCATGGAAACAAGACGTTTAACGCCTCTGAAATTGTGTGATCTTCTAGAACCTGGGGGGAGTGAAGTGCTTCGAATATCCTTTGCCGCAAACTCACGGGAATGCCGCACTGACCCATAGCAGCGGTAGAGAAGTGGAGGATGTGCAAATGTGGCTTGCGGCCTCCAGATTATGGCACCCTTGGCGTGGAGAACTGGTCGTTGTGCCCCGGATCTATGAGATGCTATCAAAGTCAGTTCTTGATGAGGGGCATGTGCTGTGCGGATCGTGATGGGCGAAAGGAGACGAGCCTTGCATGATACGTGCGAAAAGCCAACGATGGAGTAGACAATAATGGCGTGATTGGCACTTGCTCGCAAGCTCAGCGATTGTGAAAAGAATTACGTTTTGGTTTTGCCAGGCTGATTACGCCGCTCGCTACTCGTGTAGATGAGACGACCGTACAGCTGTACGTATGGCGCTCGAGGGTCCTCGAGCAACTGAGCCTAAACAAGTCCTCACCGGGCGCCCCAGGTTCTGTGACTTCTGTCAGGGGGAGACGTTCCCCCACGTCTGCGGGGAGAGCTCCCGTGAATGTGTTCCAGCCATCGAAATGGGCATGAATGAGGATGTTCTTATCGGAAGAAAGGGACAGATGACCGTGCAAATAGCGGGTATGGACAATTGGACGATCATGGGTGTGGAGCGCAATTACCCGCTTGGTATGAGGCATGTCGTTCGACCCCTCCGCTCCGTGTCTGATTTGGAACGAAGACAATAGTCAACGTGCAGTAAATTGCTTGCACGAAGACGGCTGTGCAAAGCGGCAGTGCGTATATCGAAAGGAGGCTGAGAAGATACTCATCGTGGGCAGCATGTAGCAACGCAATTCGTTGTTCCCCGGACGGATTCATCTCCAGGTTTGTTTCACATGCCAGGATCTGGAGAGATCAGACTACCTATGCACACTTCTGGCAGAGCGTGAAAGCAGATGTCTGCAGCCATCAGCGGATAAATGTTCGGTTAATGACCAATTAGGATGTAGGTTGTAAGCCCTGCCTGCCATTCCGGGAGTGGAAATCAGATAGGGCAGAAAGATAAGAAGGAACAACTTATCCGCAGTGAACCTCGTCATGAGACTGTAAAGACGCCAACGGAGAAATAGAGCCCACCGAGATAGAGGAAGGAGCGATCGAACAATGCGCTGCATAGAGGAAGGAGCGAACGATGAACGTATGCGTCGCAAACGAGCACTACTCCATGTTTCACGAGTCCGGCTCCAGACACCTTCCCGTGATGCACGATGGCAAGTGAATTCGGCATCAACACGGCGAAATGCACCCTCACTCGACGAGGCCGGGCCTTGCTCCCGCTTGGCTGTTGTAAAGCACAAACACAACAAGAGCCAGGGGCGTACTGCTATTTCGGGCCTACCTCTGGGGGGCGCTTCTATGAGAATTCGAAAAATCTTTATGTGGGTCCCCACAATTTCATTTCCGGTGCACGCCCGTGTCAGATGTAGCGCAGAGACGAAAAAGATACAGCCAACGCAAGGAGAGGCAGCGCAAAGGGAAAGCTACTCGGCTGCAAAGAGGCCAACGCTTGGAGGGAGATAACCGTGCAACATCGTCATAACTGCAGCACAGCGAAGGATATGCACCCTCGATCGTGGACAAGCATAGGCATCCCCAACACATGCCACGGGTCGTCACGGGAAAAGGTTAAAAAAGTCTTGTTCTGCGATGGCCGGGTGGGAGCTCCGCAAAAAATAGACGAGGGTTTGCAAGCAAGAAACGACGACAGACTCTGATCTCTGGGGCGCACGACAAGTCGAGGGGATCTGGCGGCGCTGTGCAGTGCACAAAACGGACAGAAGGGGCACAAGCGGGCGAGGTGGTTTTGGATTCGGGCACCGAAGAGAGACCTTGCGCTATCTAGAGCCGTGTCGTTCCGACGGCATGTCCTCGCCAGCTTGTCGGCCCTGGGCCAGCAGCACAGGTGCGCTAGTGACTAACGTCGGGCGCGACGAAGGCTGTGGCTTGGCGGCCGGTGGATCTTTTCGTTGCGCCCATTTTCAGTCAAAGTTGGAGCTCACCCCCACGCCTTTTCCCTTCGTCTGCGTCACGCTCTCGCTATTTAACCACTTCTCCCGCCCTCTCCCCTCCCGCCTATTCTCCAGATTTTTCGTCTTCACGTCGTCAATGCAGCGCACTTCGTCCGGTGTGGATTTCTCCAGCCTCTTGAATCCAGACAACTCCTCGGCCACTCCCCCCTCTCACCCCAGCACTCCCTCGACCTACGTCGACGCCGGTGTCCAATCTCACCCTTCCATGGCTGCTGCTGCCACCGTGCCCGCCATGGCTGCCCAGATGCCCACCCAAGAACAGACTACTCAGACCCCTCCTCAGGGAGAAGTGCGCCCTGACCTGCCGCGTCCTTACAAGTGCCCTCTGTGCGACAAGGCCTTCCACCGCCTCGAGCACCAGACTCGTCACATCCGCACTCACACCGGCGAGAAGCCTCACGCCTGCCAGTTCCCGGGATGCACTAAGCGCTTCAGCCGCTCTGATGAACTGACCCGTCACTCGCGCATCCACAACAACCCCAACTCGAGACGCGGCAACAAGCAACATGCCGCCGCCGCCGCCGCAGCTGCAGCAGCTGCTGCCGCCGCTCAGGCAGGAATCATGGACCAGGCACAGCACCAGGTCATGCAGCAAATGAACCACATGATGCCTCCTCCACCCAAGATGAACACTTTGTCCCACTCGGCACCCAACTCTCAGCTTTCATCGCCCAACGTATCTCCTCCTCACTCTTACGCCAGCGCCTACACAAGTAACCCTGGCTCCTACCTGACGCGCAATGTGAGCGGCGACCTCAGCCCTGCCGGTCTTAACCACCCCATGGACATCAACCTCCTGGCCACTGCTGCCTCGCAGGTTGAGCGTGAGAACTCCCTTCCCACGCATCACCTAGGTCTTGCCAGCAGACACACATATGGCACCCACCCTTACAGCCACCATCCTTACTCGACCGGTCGCCTTCCCTCGCTTTCGGCTTACCACTACAGCTCGAACCCCACTTCTCAGCCAATGTCGCGCTCGCACTCTCACGAGGATGACGATCCTTACTCTCAACACCGCATGACCAAGAAGTCGCGTCCTGGCTCTCCCCAGTCGACTGCGCCGCCATCTCCTTCGTTCTCACACGAGTCTACCTCGCCAACTCCCGACCACACTCCTTTGGCTACTCCTTCTCATTCTCCTCGGCTTCGTCCGCAGTACTTCCATAACGGTGTGCAACTCCCCACACTCCACCACCTCTCCCTCCAGCACCAACCGCCTCCCGCCCTTGCCCCTGTTGAGCCGTCCGCTGACGGTCAACAGCCGTACATTCCGACGCACCACAGCGGCCTACGTATCAGTGAGATCATGGAACGCGAAGACGGAGCACAACGAAAACTCCCAATCCCCATGGTGCCTTCAGCCGTCAAGGTCAACGATCTCCTCAACAACCCCAACGGCTTCAGCAGCGGTCAGTCCAGCACTACTGGCAGCATAGCCGGCGACAACTCGAATTAAGCAGCTTGCAACTTGTTTGGTTGAAATCATTGTCAAGGAGTTGGGCTTTAATGGCTATGGCACGAAATCATGGCCTGGGCGTTCTGTCATATCATTTTCGGAGTCTCTGTTATTCTTCGTTTCGGCACGGCGTTTTCTCTACCCTATAGACTGGACTGGAGTCGGATTGATCGGAATCATTGAGCGGAAAGCGTGAGGGAAGTTCAAGGAAAGGATCCCTTGCCGGGTTTGTGGTCAAAGAGGATACCTGCGATCGAAAAGATCGCCAACTGTTTTGTTATTGCTTTCGAAAACCCCAATGACTTCGTTTCTGTTCTTTGCGATTTTAGCGGCTTGCCTGTTTCTCTACACTAATGCGGATGAATGGAGCCTGATGGTTCCTTCCTCTAGATAGACGCTTTCTTGCTCTCCCCTTAACTCAACCTTTCGAAACAGACTCATCCTTTGCTTCGAAAAAAATACACACATTTTTACATCTCAATTTCCCAACTCAGATTGGCCGTATAATCGTATTGTTTTGTCGCTCCACATCATCAGCTCCACTGCATCTCCGCAGCGAAGCGTTCTGCGTGTCAGTGCACATGAGTACGTGTTGTTCTCCAGATTTCTACCCACAATCAGTCCACATGTGTGCCCCAGCGTCCTCCAAGCCTCCCCACGGGCCCTTACAGCAGCGCTTGATGATGCAGATACTCGAGTAGAGCGTCTTACTTGTTGGTAATCGGAGCAATGGGAAGTCTGTTCGGGCTTCTTGCGTACGAGAGGATGCCTGGGCGCTTAGTGGGCTTACGGGATCGTCGCTTTTCATTTCGCAGACTTGCTCTTCCTGCCAACGAATCGACCTCACGAGTTGAGTCATCACCACTGGCACACAAACGTTCTTTCTTGTTGCTGTAGAGTGCGTACCAGACCTGCTGCAGATTACCCCGACATGATCGTCCTTCCTCCGAAGTCACGCCATAGGAACTCGAGATGTCCGCATGAAAGCATGAACATAACCCCCCCTGATCGACGGTGGCAGAAGTAGAGTCTGGCCTCTGACTCTCTCCTCTATTCAACGGAAAGAATGCTTGTCTCGTAAGTCTTGTTCTTCCTCCACACTATCTGCTTTATCGGACGTTGGTGTGTCATGGCATTTGCAACATACCAACGCAGCGACCCATATTTCCTCTTGAGGCCGGGAATTAGGGCAACCGTCTCGTATGGACGTATGTCGCAAGGACTGCCAAAAGTGCGCACAGTCTTCGGCCGAACTCGGAATCGCGTTTGTTGAATTGCACACACAGGAACTTGACCAGATGGTGATCGTCGCACGCCTTTCTCACCGGGCTCTTGCGCACAGGAATGCGACAAGGGAGGATCATTCCTGGCCACCTGTTTTCCACCAGTGTTTCTCTTGCAAGCCGCCAGCCCATTTCGATGGTTGATGTGGCGTGCAGGTACAAGAGCTGCAAGTCCCGAGTCGGGGTAGCCGGCATCCCGAATCGAGGAAGACCCCGTCGTCTCCAGGTTTCCTTTGTTGCGGGGATCGCGGGGAAAACAAACACACCAACAACCTCTTGTCATGCGCACGACAGGATGACTAGACAGAAAAGCTTCATCCTAGGGATTCGCAATGTCAAGAAACTAGGAACCCGCTTTTCCGATGCTGCTCTGTTGCTGGAGGGTAGTCCCGCTCTGGTGTTCTTCACGGCCGTAGTCGCCCGCTCTTTTTACGTTGCTTTGCGCGAGCGATAAGACCAGCATCCTGTGGCAGAAATCGCAGCTGTGCCAGACACAGCTACAGCCAACGGCGTAACTGGCGCATCACTACTTTCCACCTTCACCGCAACATCGCAACGTGTGCTCTCTGGGCATTCTCAACGAAACCCGCCTGCCCACTCGGCTCCACTTGGCAATACAGCGGTAGACGAACTCAAAACCTCTCAGAGTTGATCTTCCTTCGAAAGAAGGCTTTGGACCCCCGGATCGATAGCTCCATCCCTGCTTTGCCGTCGAAAAGCGCAACTTACTCGCTACGTCATGGAATGTACTCGACACTTTCCCGATCGATAACCTCATATGAGATATCATAGGCTCGGAGCACAAACCCTGTCGGGATATGATCAGGCAATCGGATCGAGAGAGAAATCGTGGGGGTCGCCATTCCAGGCCGATAGAGATACACAGCAGCCGCGTACCCGTCACCACTACGTGTTATATTGCCACTATCCGGTCAAGATAGGCGACAAGCACAACGAGCGAATGACCAACGACACGTCGAGAACATCTATTGTCTCATCTCAGATAACCACCGTCAAAGACAAGGAAAAGAGCAAAAAAGACTTGTGACATGTTCAAAGATACTTACGCAGGTACATGTCTACATCCTCCACTTCACCTCGGCCCTGGGGTCCGGGGCCGCTTCTACCCGCGGTAAGCCTCTCACGCCTCTCCCTTCTCCCCTCGATTTCCCCAGGATGATGGCGTCGAATCACAAAGGTAAAACAGACCTCTTCCTTTCCCCTCAAAAAGAACAAAAGTACTTGTCTACTTCGATTACCCCATCCTTTCATCGTCGCAGCCTTACAGAAGGAAGTGGCACGCCGTAATCTTGCTTTGTCTTTGCCCCGCCGGACAGTTTGACTGGGCGACTCCGCGTCGAGGGGGGCCTTCAACAGAGCCTCATTTCTTCGGTGTCATTGTCGGCCGGGGGTTACACCTTGTTTGACCACACTTCGTATCCCTCTGTCAACAGGATGGAGAAAGGTTTGCTCGGAAGCTTGAAACTCCTCATTTCCCCCTCTTGTTTGTTACCTAAGTTTATATCCTATCTTGGCTTCTGCATAAAGCTTGATCGCTATATCGAAACACGACTTATTGGCTATGAACTCGGCGATTGTTTTCGTGCACCATGTAGATTGGACTATACTTGCTCATGTACCAGGCATATTGAGCGTCAAGCGACTGCATCGAATGCCATGCAAAGCTATACGATATGGACATGCATCCAGTGAATACATGCTCACCGCCCTGCAATCGACTCAATGACTACTTGCAAGGCCATGTAGGTTATGCAGTAATTGCTTGGAAGGCTATGCAGACCATCCAATGCCCGGTGCATGACCAGGCAGCGTATTCGACGACTGCTTAACAGGCTATGCAAAGCCCATTCGATAACCTGATTTTTACTTCGCTATGCGTGGCTATGCAAAAGACTGCATCAAAAGTCTGCCTGAAGTCTTGACCGCTTTGCTACACAGCCAATAGATAGCTCGAGAAGCAGATTTTAGACACATGGATATGCGAGAACTGTGAGAGGAGCTGATGTTTCACATGCATTCATGATACGAGTAACAAGCAAAAAGACACGCGTTCCACGGGGCTGTTCGGGGCTTCGTTTCACTTCAGCTGCTCAGCTGTTGCTTTGATTGGAGGCTGCTTGGAGAAACACGACTGTCAATAGGTACGCAGAAAACAATCGACTCGACAGATGTGGAAGGAGACAAGCAGGATATTCAAGTCATCTGGTCCAATACGACAAAGCACGTGCTTGGAGAAAAGAGTGTGGTTTCCTTATCAGTACAGTATCTGGATTTCTCCGGACACTTTTTGTGGTGGGCTGTGTGTCCAACCAAGCCACCAACACCACCTTATCAAAAGGTACATGCATTTTCTGCATCCAACTTTCCCACATTCTTCCATCTCTCCCACACAAGCCATGATCTTGATTTTCCAAAGAAGTTGAGTGATCACCTTGTGGCTTGCACCGGGCCGCTCTGCTGCATTGCATGATTTCCTGTCGCACATGCAGGCAGCCCCTTTCATCATCACATGCTTCCACCACCCCCAAAATGTAAACAATGACCCTTTATCACATGTCAGATCCGTAACCTGGTGACACCCTTCTCTTTCGACAGGGCTTTTGTACTCCTGCAGAGTCTCGATGATGTGATTGTCTTGATTGTGGAGGTCGGAAATAGAACATGCGTAATCGTGAAGAATGTAGATGCGGAGGGCCAAGGGAACGTAGGACGTCCGACGTGGGGGTGGTTAGTATGCCTTCATAGCCGGAGTTTCTTCCTGTGGAGTAGGAGGGTGGATCTCGAATTTATCCGGTCAGATAAGATTGCTTTTGAGGAGGGTGGATGGATGGATGACTGGCAGGCATGTCGTCTTGCCGCAAGATGACAGGTCATCTAGACATCCAGAGTCATCTGCCGGTTGGGTGTTGGTGGTCCTGTTCAGTCATCGATGACGATAGTTGCGGACGTGTCGTCTTCGGTTGCAGTGGTTGCGGCGGCTTCATCGTCTTCCAGCAAGGCTGCTTCGTCGACCAGGCCCTCTGCATCAGCCTCGTCTCCATTCAACCAGCCGTATTCATCGCGACCCTCTGCCGTGTTTGCATCGGCAACGTCTGAGTACGGACGTTTGCGACATTTGGCAGGAGATGACGCGGCAAGTGTCACAACAGGGGCGCCTGCAGTAGAGTCCTTATTTATGACGCCCTTGAGGCCGTCCTTGTCAACGACGAAAGGAACGACTTGGCCAGTTTCACCTTCGTCGGAAAAGGCGACACCATTGACCTTCTGTAAACCAACGTATCTCGCGCTTTCCGGATCTTGCTGTTGTTGTGCCCAGCTTCCGAGTTTGAAATCTCTGAACATGACCAGTCTGTTTGATATACCAGCCTCCCATTCAGCACCTCCCATGCCAGGTACCAAGACAGCGCCCAGACCGCTGTGAGGACGTACACGCGTGGCACACCCGGTGGTCACCACAATGGCCATGTCATTCAGAGCAGCCAGCTTTTTCAGGGCCGAGACGAGAGTGCCCATGATTCCATAGCGACGGCCAGCAGCCCACCTGGCAGCTTCGGATTTATGGCTTGTAAAAGTGTTTGCACGATTGCGTGGGTAGGATACCTCGAAGATGGCGTGTAGGTCGTCTATAACCATCAAGGCAGTCCCCGGCGGCGGAAACGATTGCGGAGGATGTAGGGTTAGGGCTAATAGGTGAGCGACGGTAGGGGTCGAGTACGCGTGGAAGCGGTCGAGCCTGGAGTCCTTCTCGGAATCATGGCCATGTGTGGAGGGGTTCGCGGCGAGGAAATGGTTCAGTCGATTTATGGCGAAAGGCGTTGTCGCGTCTAGTCCATGTCAGCCGGCGCATCCGTAGTGTATACAGCTCGGGCCAAAGAAAGACGCACCTACCCAGACGACTGAGCTCCCATTGTTCAACGCGTGTGTTGCCGTTTGCAATCTACGAGGACGTGTTAGGATACGAGAGCAATACGATGCGTGTACGAGTACAGAGTGAACCTACGCAAGAGAAGATTTGGCGGAGCCAGATGGCCCCCAAATCTCGGTGATTTTACCACGGCCGAGTCCAGCATTGGTGGCGCCCAAGAGAGAATTGAGTTGATCAAGACCGGTAGAGATGGATCGGGGTCCGCGCGACTGTAGACTAAGCAGTGCTTCGGAGGCCGAGACGGTGGGCAGGCGGTCTGACAGGAAGTCAGACTTGGTATACAGCCATCGTATAGACACGCGACATACGAGAAGACGGGGGCGGCTGTCTAGCGGTAGTAGTAGACGACGACGGCGGGGCCTGGCGCGGAGG
>JGI24891J29808_1000099_pt1 | contig 114751 bp, 81 predicted proteins | sample FreactcultuFSWF8_FD_29808 | JGI IMG/M metagenome (IMG submission 29808) | reverse complement strand
AGATGGTGGGATTCGAACCCACGCGGTTGCCCACTAGTAAACTCATTTCAGGTGAGCCTGAAACTAGCGCCATAACCACTCGGCCACATCTCCGATGAAGAAAGAGTGGGGCTTGCTTGTATATATCCCATGCACAGACGAGGTAGAGGTGTTGATGGAAAGACGGTGTGGAAAGTCGGTCAAGTTTAAGGGGATGTAGTGGAGATTTTGGATAGGAACGTGGATTGCGGGGGTCGTGCGAGAAGGAAATTCAGAGGAAGGGATAGGAAAGTGTTTGTAGGGGAACGATAAGAGGTACAGTTATGTTGTAGTGGTAGGACAATGGTTAGAAAGTCTGCAGGTTTGTTGGTGGTGGTACGAAGTTCAAACCGAGCGTCGAAATTGTGACAACCAGCTACTATTTTCGTCCTGCATGAAGTATCTATATCGAGATTAGCAGGTGATAGAGGTGATCTGTACACGAAAGACAACCAGAACGAACATCAGGTTGATAGGCTGGCAAGTATATTTTCGAAGAGGTAAGCACTAACTTGTACTTTAGGTCGCACCTGCCTACTCTAGAAGTTGGACCCATCCGTAGATTTTGACACATAGGGAAGTGATTGAAGAGCCTTCGTTGGATGTAAAAAGTGAGTACAAAGTCAAAACGACTGCCTGGCTTGCTAAATTAACAGAAGTATTCGAATCAAGCGCCCCTTCTATTCCTGGACAAAATACATCCTCATCTAATTCTGTCGTTGATGGGTGCCGCACGAATCATTCTCGCATTGGATCCTGATGGAACTGCGCTAGTACAATCGACGAAGTTTGCTTGGTCTGCTTGGGAGATGCCGAGGACGCTGAGATGTGCCATGGCAGGTGCGAAAGCTGCATTCCATTTGCCTGAACATGTTGTTAGTTTTTGATAAGCATTGAGAAGCCGCAGATATACTCACTCTGACTGTTGACGAAGCTCTGGAAAGTCTGGCCTACAGTCGAGTTGGGGTTTGAAAGGTTGACATCTGATTCAAAGCTGTAGACACCACTGGGGTGATTGTCCGTGTCGGAGTAGTATTTCACATCCCACTGACCAGGTGTGGAATCTTGAGGACCTGGACATGTTTGTTAGATACCGGTCAATGTCTTGCGTACAATAGACTTACCATTGTAAGGAACACCGTAGGCCTCTTGAGCCACAGCCTTTGATGCAGTGTGTGCGCCAATCAAAGCAGCAAGCTCTGGTTGACTGATTCCCTTGTCCTCGAACAGTTGGATTAGCACTTGTTGCGCAGCGCCTGCGCCGAAAGCTTTCGGCAGGAGATTGTCCGGTGCTGCAGTACTGGTATCCTTTCGGCCAACAACCTAGACACATATTAGTCGCTGTCATCTGTAGAGCAAGCCTTTCATTTCCATACCGTAGGGACCTTGGGGCCTCCAGGACAGCTGACAATTGCCACACTAGCGGCGAATTGGACCAAGTCTGCAGCACCGACTTGAGACTTGTACTTGGAGTACTTCTCCTGGAGGAAACCGTAGTATGACTGAAGACCATTGTTCTCATCTCGAGTGATTTCCACAGAACTCAGGAGGAGCGATCCATCAGCGCCACCAGTAGCAGGTGCATAGTATTGTGTTTTGGAAGAATATGACGCTGCAGGAACTGTTAGTAGATGTTGACCTGTACCTCTGATACAATACACATACCAGAATCGTGGAAGGCGAAACGGATGGCGCCTCGGGCGAGATCGGTACATCCGTTGCTGCCGATGAATGATTGTGAAAGATCTGAGGCGACGGTCGACCAGATAGCAGGACAACTGCCTGATGCCTCAGCAAGAGCCGTGAAGGCAAAGAGAGCGAAAGTCTTCGCAAACATCTTGCTTCTGTGTGTTGATGGTGAAAGAGCGATGATATATTCAGGACTCAGATAAGGAAGGTGAAAGGAAGCGTGTATGCTGGGCCGAGATGAGAGAGAGAGAGAGTGTGTGTGTGTCTGAGTCTGATGCGTTGGTTCTTCGATAGACATGACAGCGGGCCTTGTCGTTTATATAAGAATACACTGTGTTGTACGAGCCGTTGCCCAATCTGCAAGACAACTTACGATTCCTCAAACACGGATCCAACAGGACCGAGCACTGTAAGCTAGGCATGATGAGGCGACAGGAACGCGGCTCTGGGAACCAAGTCGTGACCAGAGGATTGATACAAACTACCGATATAATTAGAAAGCAAGGTTCAAACTGGTATCACGACGCTTAGGGTCTAAAAGCATGTTCGGGAGATCTGTTCCAGGTGTGGTCAGAAGAACTTGCGTGGCTAGCCAGTCGAGTGGTCATCGAGCAGTCTTCACCGAAACACTGGTATGTGTTCTTGAAATGCACTTCGGAGTTCGTCCCCATCGGACTTTTTGAGTTGAAGATCTTTTGAATGTGGTTGGTCAACGGGTTGTCGCCTTGCGCCCGACGCGGGCTTCGGAGATTTTTGTGCCCCGCACTGGTGATGATCTTGAAAGTTTGGCGATCAACTGAGTCCAGAGGTAGGTCTCTGTCAAGAACAAGCGGAGTGACACGAGCAGTCATATCTTGCAGGCTTATATCATCCTGTGTATCGCACGCGGTAGATGTTCACAACTTGCTCTGTGTAGACTGCTACTACAGATTGAGGGACGAATCAGCATCTGTCTGGATGAAGGACAACTTCAGACTTGAGCCTCAAGCAGCGCTCAGAGCCGCAGGCGGGTCAGTATACTGAGAATCGCAGTACCTCTTGTACTGTGTCAAGACGTGGCTTATACTCTGGGGACGTCTTGATCGTGTAGAAGGCGCGAGAGACACAGCTCGGAACGCATTTGCGATACCAGTCGTAACATTCTTGCCAAACGAATTTTCTGAATCCAGATGCTGATGATTTCCGATTGGTGGTTCATCAATGATATGAGGCTCAAGCACATGCGTTGATGTGGGGACACACTTGCTGCAGCCACCCGAATGGTACTCGAAACATGCACGCGGTATTCTGATGATTATGTCAGTCGGAAATCTTTAATCAACTCACTTCCTGTATAATGTGATATCAGCCTTGCCATTTGGGAAGTTTGGCGACAGGACAGCTGCCTCCAAGTCGGCTATTGCGCCAGCTGCAATTTACGCCCAGCTTTGAGGAGCACAGTCTTAGAATCGTGTGCTGTGTCAAGAGTGCCGTGCTTCTACAACCACCGGATGGTTTGAGTATCGTTTTGGCGTATTGCGTGAGCAGGATCGTTCACAATATCGTACAAGGACGGATACCACGCATCAGCAAGGATGGAAAGCCAGTGTTTTGCCGGTACGTTCTTATCCTACGCTTGGGGAGCGAGGTTTCTTTGGGATTTTCGGATGTCCACATGCCTCCATGTAGTCAGCTTCAATGTTTCCCGAGATTTACACAACATGAGTGCGCGTCAATGGTACCAGGAAAAATGTCAGGTCTTGAGGGATTTCAGGGCGTGTTCAGGCGGTCGAAGTACAGTCTCTCGATGCTCGAGCTCGACTCGTTACTCATGGTCAGATCGGGAGACATGTCAGTTCTGACCACTGTGATGCTAGTATTAGCCTAGCAAAGATCCTTGAACCCGTCTACGAGGACGACAAAACCTTGGACAGAAGCTTAGCAAGCTTATTGTTATGCTGTGTCTCCCACCAACATGGAAAAAGAACAATTACATTGGACTCTGGCAGAAGTGCTGGTGAGATGTACTTGGTACAAAAGAAAGGGTTCGAAATCCAGGACTTGACGCGTTTCGTACGTAAGATGGGAGCCTTGTGCCTGTTCTTGTCCTCTAAAGACTGCTATCATTAGCAGTAGCTTGAGAGGGTTGCTTTCGCGGAGTCTGACGGAACATGCGAATTGTGTTAAGGAGGAAGAAAGGGAGCACGCGACGAACGAAGCGTTCGTTCGCGTTGTCTTGTGCCGAGGCCGAAGCCGCAGTTTGCCGACGGCTGTCCACCTCGTCATCGCCCGCATAATTGATGGCCAATCTGTTCCTGACTTCTACAACACATACCACTTTGATATTTGTTTCCCTCTGAGTGTCTAGTGAGTGCGTCGTAAACTGGTTCTGATAAGCATGAGAATGGAGTGTGGGCAAACAATCACATCGTTACTGACTGGGCAAACGATTTCGGCCGAAGGACCCTGATTTGCTCCATATAAAGACCAACAACAGCGAGTGGCTCCATACAATCTTTCAACCACATTCAAATCTCCTCATTCTCTTGAAAATTTAGCACCTCAATTCTCTGCAAAGCCATGGACAGATACGTTGCTATTCACCAGGAACCAAATGGCCCAGGAGATGCTAGAACTACCGCCGAACAAGTGCTAGCCGATGAGGGACTTGCTGGCAAGTGGACAGGTAGAGTCATCCTCGTGACTGGGGCCACCTCCGGTCTGGGAATGGAGACTGCTCGTGTTTTGCACAAGACTGGAGCAAGAATCTTCATCACTAGTCGTCAGCAAGCCAAGGGCGACGAGATAGCACGTATCATCTCGAGCGAGGATTCATCTCTTGCCCCAGTGGAGGCCATCGAGATGCCTATGGACAGTTTCGAATCCATACATAAAGCGGCTTCGGTGTTTCTTGCAAAGAGCCCCGCACTGGATATACTCCTCCTCAATGCTGGTGTCATGGCTGCTCCAGAAGGTCGCACTAAGGATGGGTTCGAAACTCACTTTGGCACGAACCACCTCGCGCACTTTCTGTTGTTCCAGCTACTGAAGCCTGCACTACTCCAAGCCTCGAAACCTGAATCCCACAGCCGTGTGGTCGTCCTTTCGAGTGGTGCTCACAAGTCCGATGGAATACACCCGGAGAACTACAACCTTGAAGGAGAATACAATCCGTACATGGCGTATGCTCAGTCTAAGACCGCGAACATATACATGGCGAATGAATTGAACCGTCGTTGCGGTAGTCAGGGTATCAACGGGTTGTCTGTTCATCCAGGTGTAATTTTCGAGACCGGCATCGCAAGACATCAGGGTGGTGCAGATACTCTTCGCGAAAACATGGCCAAGGAGAGGGACGACATTCGCAAGTGGGCAAAGTCAATCCCACAGGGTGCTGCAACATCAGTGTATGCAGCTATAGCTAAAGCCTTGGAAGGCAAGGGTGGTCTGTACTTGGAGGACTGTCATGTGCCCAAGCAAGAGGCTCCGGGCGCTGTTACTTACCACCAAGGTCATGCAGCTCATGCTTACAATCAAGAGCTGGAGGGAAAGCTTTGGCAAGACAGCCTGCGGATGGTTAACATCTCGGATGACAAGGCCTAAAAAGTCAAGACCTTTCCAGCCAGCTGCGGCACCTTGATGGAGTTCTGGCTCTTTTCTTGCCAGCTTCTCGAGCACTCGACAGTATCGTAAAGAGGAGGAAGAGAACGGAGCCGGCCCCGACAAAGCTCACATTGCAGATCATAATAGCATCCATAGCCTATTGTCAGTTGATCAATGAAGTCAGACATTCAATGTCAGTTGGTCAGTGTGGTCGAACAGAAGCGAATCCTGCAAGGCCCTGATGTAATGCACAAGATTTTTCATTCTGTCGAGGTGGCCTTGTGAGATTGAGGTGACTTGGGGCTCAGGGGCGACGCGAGTACCCGTGAGAGAGCAACAAATTCGAGCTCTCAGTGCGGACTCTTTGAATACTCAATATCATTGTGCAATTTGATGGCTAGATTTTCGGAAGCGCTTGATCCTTGGAGTAGATGCATGCGCTTAATATCGACTCGTGAGAAGAGGTCTAGGAGAAGGCCATTCTCAGATTTGGTACCCTGGGAACCAAAGACGGCGATGAGCTGGTGAAGCCAGGCCGGTGCCATCCCAGTTCCAGTGGTGACTGTTATGTGTCGACGGCCGAGCACTCTCCATACCGTACGCAGCGGTGGTAAACGGGTGTTGCCGTCTGTATATTGCGCCTTTGTTCAGGCATGGAGACGTAGCCGAGAACGAGCTCCAAGCAGATCACGAATCGATCGAGCTCCTCGTCAGCTTGCAGCCTTGCATCAGGACGAAATATGGCTTGGTAAATAACCAGACTGCTGCTGTCCGATCAGAAGCGGATGCCATAGGAAGATTGTTGTAATGCACAAGACTATTCATAAATGCGATATGGAAATGTGAGATTGAGATGATTTGGCCAAAGGATGGCTGATCTCAAGGAGGCTCAGCGGCAACACGGTTAGATGTGTGTAGGACTCTTCTCCGAAGCCGGCAGGAGTTCTCCTCCGTGTGGCCAATCGCGTTGCGGAAATTATCGATGAGGCTCTAAGCGATAGCGTGCTCCATCCACCAAGGTAGGAAAGCTTCGCTGAGCGAGGAAAGCTTCAAGGACGCGCAGGCTTCACGACAACAAACCTCATCAGATCAACACAACATGAATGAAAGCTGAAACATGTGCCTGCCTTCTTCGCTATGGTGTTTGAACGAATGCGGCTCTCGCAGCACATCGCCAGATCTGAGGCTCTTATGACTGCCACAAAAAGGTTAGCCGGCCCCACTAATCATGATCAGCAAGTTCGCGGATGCTCCGATTGGATCAATTGGGTCAATCGATGGAGCTTCCTCCACTCCTCCAATGGTTCATGAGCTGTAAAATCGTCATGACACTGTACAAATGCATGCCAATGTTTCTCCTCAACTCCCCGGAGCGCAACTGTTGACGTTTGGATGACACCGATCACTCAAAGTCCACCTTGGAAGGAAGCAGCCGCCGACAAAATGTCCACGTCACGGTCAGTTGAGAGGGGTAGAGCTAAGCTACGAGGTTTAAGAGACTATCTGCAGCTTCCCTAGACATTGTTTTCGAAATGGACATTCCTTCTTCTCTCACATCCAAGCTTCCAGTCATGTCTTCCAACAGCAACCAGACAAACCCTCTTCAGCATCCGCTGGAAGCAATTGCTTCTGGCATCCAGGGCGCTACCTCTGGCGAGGCTCGCGCTCCTAGACTTGCACACAACATGTCTACTAACGAAGGCCCTGCCGATATCATTGCCAAGGTTTCTGGTCATACCCAAGGAGGAAAGCGCGAAGACGATGGACGTAAGTTTGAGAATACAGAACACTTTCTATAGCTTTACACAGCACTTACGGAGTCCGAAAACCAGCCTATTTCACCAACAATGAAGGGGTACCGCTGCCCGATCCTGCACACAGCAAGAATATTGGAGGTATTCCGCTGGTGAGCGATGTTCACCTCCTGCAAAAGCAGCAGCACTTCAACAGATCGAAGAACCTTGAGAGTAAGAAAGGCCACCAGTACCGCAGGACCATGTCTAACATTAGCAGGAATGGTACACCCTTGCGGCAGTGGTGCTTTTGGCCACTTCGAAGTCACCAAGGACATCTCGGACTTGACCAAGGCCGATTTCTTGTCAACTGTTGGCGAGAAGACACCCGTCTTCGTTCGTTTCTCTACCGTTACCCTGGGTCGTGAGTTCCCTGACGAGGCTCGCAACCCTCGTGGTTTTGCTATCAAGTTTTACACCAAGGAGTAAGTGACCCAAATAAACCCGATTCGAGAGTTGTAATTTACTGACTTCTTTGTTTCAGGGGCAACTACGACATTGTTGGCCTCAACTTCCCTGTCTTCTTCTGCCGCGACCCTATCCAAGGACCCGATGTTATCCGTTCCCAAGCACGCAACCCCCGTAACTTCCTGCTCGACTACGATGCCACGTTCGATCTGCTCGGCAACACCCCCGAATCGATTCATGCCGGTGTCATGTTCTTCAGTGATCACGGTACACCTCAAGGATGGACCAACAACCACGGCTATGGTTGCCACACATTCAAGTGGGTCAACAAGCAAGGCAAATTTGTCTACATCAAGTACCACTTCATTGCCAAGCACGGCCAGAAGCAATTCACTCAGCCTGAAGCCATCCGCATCTCGGGTGAGAACCCTGACTACTCCAAGCAAGAGCTGTGGGAGGCCATGGAGCGTGGCGAAGAGAAGGAATGGACCGCTAAGGTACAGATCATGCAGCCCGAAGACGCCGACCCTGCAAAGCTCGGCTTCGATCCCTTCGATGTTACGAAGGTCTGGCCTCGTGATCAGTTCCCCATGCACGAGTTCGGCCGCTTGGTGCTCAACAAGAACCCTGAGAACTACCACCGCGATGTCGAACAGGCCGCCTTCTCGCCAGGCTCCATGGTTCCTGGTATTGAGGACTCGCCCGACCCGCTGCTGCAGTTCCGCATGTTCTTCTACCGCGATGCCCAATACCACCGTATCGGTATCAACCTGCACCAAGTTCCGACCAACTGCCCCTTCATGGCTCGCTCAGTATCATCCATCAACTTCGATGGTGCAATGCGTGTAGACGCCAATCATGCAGGCAATAAACAATACAACCCCAACAGCTTCTCACACAAGTTCCGTCCTGACGTGGCTGAGACGCCCTACAAGGTTTCGGACAATGTCGTTTCCCGCAAGAGCCATTACTACCACGAGTGCAAGGTCAGCGAGTACGACCAGGTCCGCGAGCTCTACACACGTGTCATGGATGATGGTGCACGAGCAAACCTCCACTCGAACACAGCCAAGATGATGAGCCACGTCAACTACCCTATCATCCAGAAAAAATTCTTGGCTCAGATCTACAACGTTGCTCCCGAGTACGCTCGCGCTGTGTACGACCTCACAACTTACAAGAACGAGAAGTTTGACTTCTCCGAGGTTGAGAAGCTCAGCAAGGATGCTCACATGTGGTACAAGGAGCCCAAGCTGAGACCTGATGAGGATGACAGACTTGTGGGCTTCGCTCCCGCAAACCCCTTCTACCACTAAGAGATTCACCGTGCTTCCTAGGAGCCTGATGTTGTATTGTCGACATACCTGAGTCTGAATTATTTTTCTATAGTTTGAGATACCACATAATCAATTTATCACTTCCATAAGTCATGACTTTGTGTACGTGCCTCAACAATCGTGCAATGATTCTCGTCCAACGTGACTTGGAAAATACAACCAACTAGACACCTCCGGAGATATCGGGGTTAGTGTTTAGACGTGCTGATTCTGATTATCACTTTCAACACCAAGATTCGCCCGAAAAAACTGCAACCAGCGATACAATCATATCAGTACAGTCAAATTGATCAATCAGCAATTACCAACCCCAACTTTCGGAGTGGAAAAGTCGAGAACGTGTGATGCACGGAAGATGGGCGTGATTGTTCAGCAGCGCTGACATAATCCGAGATCGCGTCATCTCTTGTCGGACGGCGACTCGCTGCCTCATATGATTTAGCCCGCCGCCTCAGTGGAAGGCCTCGGTATATAAATCAATTGCCCCTCTTATGCTCTAAGTATTAATTTTCTCTATCTATCCTCTCAATCATCCATGAGCTTGTATCGCATCCCACGCACAATTCAGACTCTGCGCTCAATTCTATCACCGATCACCCGGACTACCAGATTCCAAAGCACAATGACTACCGCCGCATTCAAGTACATCGACCCGACTTCCTTCGATCCGAACGCGACAGAAGCCTTCAAGAAGCCCTGGGGGAAAGTAGATGGCCCAGGCTACTCGTTCTCCCTTATTGATCACGAGCGTCAGGTCGAGAACTTGAGAGGACAAGAAGCAAACTTCAACACCGATACGGCTGGTTTCGCAGTATACCACAAGCCATCAAAAGAGAAGGACTTTACAGATGACAATGCTGTTCGCGAAGGATATTACCAAGAGGTGGAGCAGGCTCTTAGAGAGAAGCTGCCTGGAATCAAGAAGGTTGTCATCTTCGACCACACAATCAGACGTAGAGAAAAAGCCTCGCCTCGTCAGCCTGTCCAGCAGGTCCATGTAGACCAGACACCTCGCGCTGCTGAGATCCGAGTACGTCGTCACTTGCCTGAAGAGGAAGCCGAGGAACTGCTCAAGGGTCGCTACCAGATCATCAATGTCTGGCGACCCATTGGCCACAACGCTAGTGACTTCCCTCTTGCTGTCATTGATTGGCGCACGACAACAGAGAAGGACTTCGTCAAGGTGGATCTATTGTACCCCAAGCGCAACGACACAGACAATGACGACCGCGGAAAGGAGGTTCTACCGGATTCCACCTCGATGACCTCCACTGAAGGATACGAACCCAAGGGCGAGACCTATGCTGTTGCTCCTTCCGACAAACACAAGTTCTACTACATGAAGGATATGACGCCCGACGAGCTTATGCTTCTCAAGTGCTTCGACAGCAGAAGTGAATGGTCGCCCAACAGCACCAAGGGACTCGCTCACGGCACTCCGCATACTGCCTTTGTTGACCCTCAGACCCCGGCAGATGCTCCTGGCAGACAGAGCATTGAGGTCAGATGCTTGGTATTCTACGACTAATTGATGCCGCGGCAGGCAACCGACAATCTGCATAAGAGGAGCCTGCGATTTCAAATATGACACGGCACGAAGATTATGATTATGCTTATTCAATTGTCTTTGCGGTATGTGCGTACGTTCAACTGTCGGTAGATAGTTTGCTCAATAATGAACCCACAAAATGTTTCGCCTTATGCCCCAGTTCGTTCTCCGCAGCAACCTCACGATTGTAATACCTGGAGCGCCGCAACATGATTGTTGTAGTCTTTTTAAGCGCAGTGAACCATAAAGCATAATGACATATTTGTGTTAAGGTTGTACGCCCTCTCAGATTGAGGTGACCCAGGCGGGAGTCAAGCTCTCTACAAGCAACGTCTGCAAGCCATCTCTAAATTGAGGCTTGAGAATTATCGAATTGACCTTGGGCCTTGCCAACAAGATATGAGATACCTGTCCAAATCCTCGTCTAGAAGGCTATACTTGCCCAGTTCTAAGAAAACGTGGGAATGCCGGCCGAGACTGCTGCCATGCTCTAGCCACGTTCTTTGCATGCTCCAGTTCCCTCTCGACCTCGGAAACGTTTGATCGCGTCGCATAAATATGCCATCGAAGGCTTGCCACCCGCAACGCCGCTGGCTTGATGGGCCCATTGCTTCAGTACAAAGGCGTTGCTCAAAATATTGGCCCTTGGCTGGGAAACGTGTCGGCGCGGGAAACGGTCGTGTCTTTGAACAAGAGCCGCATGAGGCGTCGCTGCCTGTCACAGACTTCACACCTCGAAAATTTCTCCAAAACATCTCTTCAGTGTCGCAACCCAATCGTGAATCGACCACAACAAGTGTGACTTGTGTAGCTTTATTTTACTCGATCAAAGATGCACCCACATCAAGTCTTCCACTCACTCATACCAGGAGGCGAAAAGGCTTCAATACCCCGACCGTTCGCTCTCCATATGCCTCCAACGGCTTCGACGAACAGGCTGCCGGCACCGAAAGGGCCCTGCCGAGTCGCTAGAACAACCACAGGCTAAGTCATTCACCACTTAACAGCTACGTTTTCGCAACACGCGAGGACACACCACGAACGGTACTGTTGGGCTATTGTCCTCGTGGGTTCATGTCACTCTGGACTCTGCATGTCTCTGTCCTGTGCCATCGGCGGGTCTGGATAGGCCAGAGGCTCGTCATACCGTTTCCTGCCTACCTTATTCAAGCCTCCTTCCCGCCTGAAGTTGTATTCAGGACCACAGTTGACTCAGGTAACTCAACGGTTTCGTAGGGCACCCGCATGGTACCTGTCTTTGGATCCACCCAGAGCCAATCACAGATGCAAGGCTTTGGGATCCATACACAGTCGCGTGAGGGTAGAACAGGGTTCTCGCTAATCCACAGGTTCGTCGTCTCAAATCCATCACGTTCCAGTCCCCAACGCCGGCCGCTTCAGGAAAACGGGTTGCGGTCCCGCTAGCCGTGGTAAGTGGCTTGATGGACGTGGCAAGCACCTGTCTAGGTGACTTATACATGTTCCTGAGGATCGAATCCGATAATACCTCCCAAATCCCACCGGACATGATCGGTCTTTGCTCTCTCTGCTCCTAACTAATGTCCACAACAACCATGACCCAATGACTGACCAAATTAATACTAATCTCAACTATCCGCTCTACTCGGAGGATCATCCCAAGTATGGCAGCACAAAGAATGCCGTACCCACCATCGTGGTGCCGGAGGAAGCACACACAAAGGCAGCACCCCAAGGACTAGGACTGGATAACTTCGCGGCTGATATCGCATCTAAATATCATGCTCAACGTAATGTACGCAAGGTGTCGAGGGCAGGACCTGACTTCAGAGAGTTCTTGGCCAAGAGAAGTCAACGACAAGATTCGCAGGCGACACTTGTTGACTTTGCCCGACGCCCATCGAGAACCAATGAAGGAAAATTCAGACTCAACGTCGTCCCGGATGGGAATCGTCCTAGCAGCCCTTTGAGACCTACATCTTCACGACGTGGCTCATCAAATTCACGCCCTGGAAGTTCAAATGGACCCACAGACATCTCTGGCCAACCGACCTCCCCCAATCTCAAAGGAAGCCCCGGATTGGGATCTCACTCTCCTCGTCTAGGTGGAGGTGAATGGGGCGCATTCAATTGGCGGCCAGACATCAACCCAATCCAGCCCGTCCATGCACGACTCCAGAGACTGGAATCCGACGCAACACTCGTAGACACTGGATCATGGAGACGTGGCTCACGACAAGGCTCGAGGCAAGGCTCTCGCTCAGGATCCATAGTTGAAGACCCCTTTAGAAGAAAGTCTGACTTCTCTTCCCTGGATGCGCTTCCGACCAACAGACTGCGACAGGGTTCTTACTTTCAACCCATAATCGACATCGACCCATTGACAGAAAAGGACCGTGGATTACTCATTGGAGGTGTCAAGCCTTTGGATCCTGACCTTGACCAAGAGAAGGAAAACCAGACGACCGAGCCAGAACTTGCAGTTGCGGAACCTCAAGTCATCACGGAAGAGTTGAAGAGCACCCACCAAGAGCATAGCATCACAACGACGCAAGAGACATTTGTGACAACAACATACCCCGAAATCGCCGACCCAGTGGATCCTTGCCGCAATCTGACCCGGATGGACTTGATCAAACAGCGTGTAGTGTTCAGCAGCAACATCTTTGCTATCAACGTAGCTATGCTGGTATTCGCTCTTTTCGCCCCAGAAGCCATCTCTGGACGCTGGGTACTCTCATTCATCGTCTTCATCAAGTCCAAGGACTGCATCTCCTCCATCATCAGCTGTATGTATCTGATCTACAAATGTATCAGAGACTTTTTCTGGCCTCCGCCACCAGTTGAGTCGAAGTGGATTCTTTCACTGATTCCTGCATACTCGGAGTCTGAAGAGATGATCAAGAACTGCGTCTTCTCTTTGCGAGACAATGATGCACAACCTCACAAGCAGGTAATGTGCATCATTCTGGACGGCAAGCCAAGAGACGTTAAACAGTACATGCGCATCACAACCACTTTCAAACGTGAATACGTTACATCAAGATTCAAGCGCAACCATTTGGTCATCACTGCTGGGTTCATGGAAGACGTGCCGGTCATTGTCTTTGAGAAGGTCAAGAACTCAGGCAAGAAGGACTCACTCATTCTTTGCCATGATCTGTTCAATGTTATGCGGGAAGACGCACCTTTGTATACGAGACTGCTACGCAAGGAGATCGAGAAGAATGTTCTTCCCACCCTGGTCGGCGAGGACTTCCCCGGCTTCGACATGGTCTTCTGCACCGATGCCGACTCTGTCATTCATAAGGGTGCCGTAGCCGGACTTGCTAATGCGCTCGTTCGTGACCCCAAAGCCATTGCTTCGTGTGGTTTGGTGCTGGTGGAGCTTGAAGCTGGTGCTGAATGGTCGTACTGGAATCTGTACCAGCAATTTCAAGTAAGTTGCCGCTTCTCATTCACAAACATGAGCATTGCTAACATTGTAACAGTACAACTTTGGACAGTTCGTCCGTCGACAAGCTGAAAGCGTCTGGGGCAAAGTCACATGCCTTCCTGGATGTATCACCATGGTTGCAGTGCGACCGGAGATGGCAGGAGCAATGACCAGATACGCGGCTCCCATCACTGCATACCCAGTACTCTTGCATCAAGTTCAGTACCTCGGCACCGACCGAAGATTGACTTACTCAATGCTTTCACAAAGCAAAGACCTTCACACAGTGTTTGTACCCGACGCCGTCAGCGAGACTGTGGCGCCGCAATCACTCAAACACTACCTCAGTCAGCGAAGACGCTGGGGTAGCAACGCATACTTTAATAACTATTTCTACTTTGCCGGCGAGAACATGATCTGGATCACGCGACTTTGGGCGTGTATCGAGGTCACCAGACTCAGCCTGGTCTATTACCGTGTGGCCAACACGATTCTCTTCATCTATGGACTTGTCAGCAGCTTCAACCTCATGTCGATCATCCCGCTGCTGGTCGTCTCGCAACTTCCTACAATTTGGTTCCTCATCAACACTGCTACCAACAAACAGCTCCGGCAGAGAGCTCACAAGATCTTGCTTGGATTGTGCATCAACAAAGTCATGGCGCCCATCATGTCTGTTGCGGTCTTCACAATCGTGGTCAAGAACTTGGGATCACAAGCATGGGGGTTGACACATGGAGCGACGACTGCTGCACCGGCTGCAGTAGAGGAGATGGCAGAGAACGAGAAGGCCCAGACGGCCCAAGGTCTTCTCGCAAACCTCCAGCCAAGAAATGGATCAATCATGTCCATCATTACCGAAGAATCGAGCATTGGTATGAACACACCCAAAGCCGCCTCGATCGCCAGTCACGACAGAGAAGGCGAGTCGGAGGTGAACGAGATTGATGAGGAGGAGTCGAGAGAAAAAATTGTTGGATTCCTCGCAGCCGGTCTGTGAGCATGGCGGACGCAAAAGTCCATTTTTATTATTTCCTTTGTCACATTTACGATATCACGACCTTTCTACGATGAGTTACGAAACACTATACCACTTCAGCTGCAGAATATCAATACTTTCTCTTGGTTTCAATTGAATAATGGCTTGAGCACGATGGAAATATTGAAGTTTTGCTTGGACAGGGAGCTGAATAGCTTGAGCCCTGACAGTTGAGAGACAGAAGTGGTGATCATGTCGGCATTCAGGCAGCTGAGGCAATAGCGGATTGATGTTGCAAACGGTTCTGTGCAAATTAACGGCGTGTTGGGGTCGAGGCGTCTCGTGCACAGCAACGCAGCGACGTAATGCAGGGAAGATTAGAATGCCGTTCAGCCAGAGCAGGACCAAGATGTCTCGCGTCGACTCGGAGACTCAACGGGGTCTCGTACATGTATGCAAGCGAAGAAAGAAGAAATTGTATATATGTAGAGTGTTCACGGCCGTAGAGGAAGCGGATAGCAAAACTACCGACCCACAGTTCCAGAGTTCCAGTGTTCCACGATGAAGATGAGAGCCTCGGAGTTGGTGACGGTGACGGCATTCATGAGCGGCTTGGCGGCAGCGCTTCCATCATCTCCATCTTCACCATCTTCATACAACAACCTGAACTACTATTTCCCTCGGCAGACGGCGCCTCAATATCCATCATCATTTGATCCTCTGAGCAACAATGTGCTCGCCGTCTACTATGGCAAGGCACAGTACAACTCGAATCCGTCCTTGATGGACCTTTGCAATGACAGCGACATTGACATGATCGTCATGGGCTTCATCCGACAATTCAATGGGCCCAATGTTCAGCCCACATTTGACATTGCCAACTGCAGAACACCGTCCAATCCTGCGGCCAACTTTACAGGCATCAGCTGCCCTGCTCTGGCAGCCAGCATCACGCAATGCCAGAGCGTAGGCAAGAAGGTCATGATCAGTCTGGGCGGCTCCAATGCCAACCTGGTCCTGAGCAGCGATGCCGAAGCGCAGCAGGCCGCCAACATCCTCTGGAATGTCTTCGGCGCTGGTACTGCCACTCCTAACCTCCGACCCTTTGGCAATGTTACTCTGGACGGCTTCGACTTTGGTAGGCCTCTCGCCCCGCTATCCTCCTGCATCTGCAGACACATGAGCTGACACAATCTTAGACTTCGAAGGTGGTTCTGACACATCTTACGTTGACGTGCTGTCGGCCAACCTGCAGTCACTCTACTCCACTGCCAGTCCCGCCCGCTTCATCAGCGCCTCTCCTCTATGCGCCAATAATACCATCATGCCCTACGACTTCTACAAGTACGCCAACTTCATCTGGCCGCGCTTCTACAATGCAAACGCCTGCAAGGCTGGCGGCAAGGGCTTCAACAATTCCGTCACCACATGGTCCAACTTCCTCATCGACGTCGACTCCGCCATTGGTACGAGCTATCCTCGCTTCTACATTGGCGCTCTCGGCTTTGAAAACTACAACAATGGCGGCGGCTTCGTTACACCCGATGTCTTTGGCGATCTCGTCGAGTACACCAAGAACCGCGTCGGCAAAGCAACCTTCGGAGGCGTCAGCATCTGGGAAGGCACCGATGCCCTGCAATCAAAGACCGCCGACGGCAGCCAGGATATCCTCAACGTCGCCAAAGAGGCACTGTTGGAACCATTCACCAGCGATGCCTGTGGTACGTTGGACACTCGCGCTTTGGTCGTAATAAAATTGATTCGTGGCCAGATTGATCGTTGGACTGGACTTGGAAGAGGAAGAGGCGGATCAAGTAGTAGGAGAAGAGATGTTTGCGGGTCGAGGAGAAGCTGAGTATATGCATTTGGAACATGATTATGAACGGACGAAACCACAGAAACATCGCTATGATGGATCGCACATTGGTCCTAGCTATACGGGAGTTTTGACTTTGCCAGGGTTTGACAGGGCTTTGCTACGGATGAGTTATTCTGGCTCTGATATTCGGGTATGGTGCATTCAAAGGAGATGGATAAAAGCGCTGAAATAGACAAGGAATTTAGAAGCGCTCAACAGACACATCGAGTTACTTGTTTTCGCATGGTTCACCCTCATGCTTCGTCGTACTTTCCCTTTAGCACATCCTTCTCGGATTTCCCCTCGATCAACCCTTTCTCACAATCAATCTCGTCATCCCTCTCTTGCAGCACAAATCCTTCCTCCTGCCCCTCCAGCATCTTTTCTGTCATTTTCTCTTCCTTCCTCAACCTTCTCGCTTGAAGTCTGACCTTGCAACACCTCACACATCCCCATCCTGCAGTGATGATCCAACACGTCATCCCCAACATATCAAACCACACAGCCACTTTCATCTTCCCCTGTTGACTTTCCACCCATTCAGCGCTATCCCTGCCGTTTTTACCACCGTCAAAATAGACGATTCCGAAAACTCCCGCAAGAGCCGCCCATAATACCGCGATACAAAAATCCCAGAGGAACAATTTCTGACAAGCGACTTTTGGGATTGCGTAGATGAGGAGAGTCAGGAGGGTTAGGATGCAGCAGACTAGGGCGTAGATGTAGGAAGAGGAAGAGGAAGAGGAAGTGAGAGAGGAGGCGTAGAGGGGGAGGGTTACGAGGGTTGTGAGGAGTTGGAGGGTGCGGATTGTGAGGTGGAAGGCTGGTTTTAGGGATATGGTGGAGGGTAGGGTGGAGAGTTTGGTTGGGAGGTTGGACATTGTGGTTGTGTTGGTTGGGTGGTGTTATTTGATGTTCGTATTTGCCGATTTCGTTGGTGGTCGAAAGATTTGGTGAATTGCCAGACAGTTTGGTGGTAGGCAGATAATTTGGTGTTTGGGAACTTGATATTTGTATCCGCTTCCGAGATGGATGGTCCTAATACGTAGACCAGAAAATGGTACGGAGTAATGATAGAGTAGAAGGAAATTGGAGGATGATTGTTAGAATGAATGATTAGATTAACAGCGTTTCAGCGACATACTTATACTTGACTTTTCCCTTGTTCTTCTTTGCGTTCTAAGAATGGGTTGTGGCTATGGTGAAGTCTGAGATGTGTATACGGTACCATACGCACTTTTTTCTCAACACGGCATTTGACCTTGATGCATGCTCGGCCAATGAGAGAACATCCGACATGACATCCGAACAGAGTAGATTGCGCGTCTCTTTTGTCAAAGTTCGAGCAAAGATGTTTCGATGAGAGAAAATTGGTTGTTGCTGCCGTATTGAGAAAATGTAGTTTGTCAGGGTTGGCAACAACGACTTCGTGATGATCGGTTTCCAATGACGTTCGCAAATGCTTTCATCGACATCACGCTTGACCGCGGTGCTTATCAACTCCCTCAACACACCATCATATTCAATGAGATGAATTCATGCCTACCGATGGCTCGTCTTCCTGATGAGATCCTGCTAGAGATCGCCAGACACTTGTCGGACGAATACGATGAGAGATCATCGCGTGATGAAGACGGCGCGAAGGAGATAAAACACACTCTCATTGACCTGTGCATGACCTCCATGCTTTTCCGCACCGTTGCTCAACCAGCCTTGCACTCCTACTTTGAGAGGACATCCGACGACTTGAATCCATACGATGGAAGCGACTTGCTGCCAGCCACCAACGACTGCGAGTTCAGGCGATGCACCCGCACCGAAAGCTTCATCAAAACACTCATTCACAGGCCGGACCTTGCAGCTAGTGTCAAGTCTATGAAACTCGACGCCTTCCAGGACAACGACCAAACGTATAGTCTCAATACCACGCATCTTCCTCTCGACCCTGTGACAACAGATCTGTTAGTAGAATCCACTCACCGTATACCACCTCCGCCACCAGAGTTAGTCAGACAATGGGCCAGCAGAGACGACGATCTCGACCGCATAGAAGTATGGCAAGATTACTGGCGCGAGGGTCTCCGACTCTGCTTCGCTAACGCAGAGATTGCTCTGCTCTTCACGCTTGTCCCTAATCTCATGCGGCTGGAGTTGAGCTCTTCAGACGCTGATTTTGGTATCATCGTCCACGACCTGTGCGAACAGATGCTTGGACCTCGATCGTCGAAAACAATAGTGTATCGTCATTTAGATCTTGAGGTTGACACAGGCTTCCGCTCCCAATCCCCGACTACGCCACTAGGCATCTTCCCAAATCTCCGGGACCTTGTCCTCAAGACCAATCCTAGCAAGGATCTTAGATTCGAAGGGATCGGGCGACTCTTATCCGTTTCAACATTGCAGTCACTGCAGTGCGAACACGTCAATGGACAGGACTCAGTGGTCGAATGGGTCGAACTTCCATTAAGTCACCTGGAGCGACTCGAACTGCAAGAGTGTCCGTTCGATATGTTAAGCTTGGGTGCATTGATCTCCAGCTCCAAAGGCTTGAAACATTTACAAATCACCTTGACCGATACATACCCCGATGAAGACTTCTGGACTGCCTTGAAAGAGCGAGCCGCAACCCTCGAGACACTGCAACTACACATTAATTTTGGAGAAGCGGTGTGGGATTAACCCAAATCTGCGATCTATCAGCATTCGAGAAACTCAGATCCATGGAGATCTTTCAGGTCATGTTGAGTCCTGCGTTTGAGGATAGCCTGCCTACCTCGCTTGAGGTTCTCACCATCAGTAGGTGTGATGAGCCATGTCCGGCACAGATTGAGCAACTACTGCACTCGATCAAGGCTGGACGACTGCCTGAGCTCAAAGAACTGAACATCGCAATGGATCACAGGAATGTCGAATTTAGCGCTCATCTGAATGAGAGACTTCTCGGACTCCAGTCTTGCTTCTCAGAGGCAGGTGTTAGGTTTCAATATGGGGCCTGTGTCGATTATGCCTGTGCAACATCGGACTGATTCCACGGATCCTGCTTTTCGAAACCGCCGAGCACGACCATCATGACCAGCGTTCCATATGCGCAAAGATGTTTTCGGCCCTGAGCTTGTCCAGCAAAACGTCCACAGAGCTACACTCTCGGTGTAAACTCTCCGAGCCTCCCAAAGAGCTTCGCGCTCTTCCATGACTAGACTCAATTCCAACTTCGGAAACGGCATTGCTGCTCAAAGCTACTAAGCACGACTGGAAAAACATCATCATCATAACATAAATACGTAAAACCTAGCAATGACTCATGATCATAACCCCTCAAAAGCCCATGCGTCGACGAAGTTCCTTCTGCATGACTCCAACTGTACTTTCCATTCTGCTTGCCGCACTCTGGTTTTCTGTCGCTCTGCGAACCAGATAGTGCATGCATTCTCTCACGCTACCCCAGTTCATGCATTTATAGACCATTGGTGCAGAAGCATCTTTCTCAACTTGCTGTCCTGCTTTCTCGCCCATGGCTAGCAATTCGCAGCTGATGTCGTCGGCCATACCGAGTAGTTGTCCAAACTTGATGGGTGAAGGTGTTTCGCCCTTCTGCAACAGACCCTTGTAAAGTGTATAGGCTTTACGGATGGACTCGGAGTTATGACCAGCAAGGAATAACTCAACATGAGGGAAATTTTGCTTGCCGAAACCAGGGAAGGATTTGGTGAGTAGATCTGCTGCGATACTGTCGTAGCATCCATCCGTCTGAATTTTGGTATCGTGGATCAACTTCCTAGTTTCACTGCCAATGTATGCGCCTCTGACCAATTTGATTCCGAGGGTCCAGTTCTCAGTGTGGGCTTGTTGTAGCAAGTTCTCGACTGTGCTTCTGGCGGATTTGAGGTAGGCTTGTAGGGTCAACGAGACCAGAGCTTGGCCGTTTGTGTTGAAGCGTCGCATCATGTCGACGGTCCAGCGGTCGATTGTGGGTTGGAAGACTTGTTGTTCGGCGTCGATCCATACGCGGCTTCCTTGGGCTGCTGCACGCTCGCAGATAGCAGACATGGCGTCTAAGAGTTGTGGTGGTGGATCTCTGTCTTGAGCAAGTGCCTGTGCGACTCGAGGACCTGCGCCGGTGAATCTGGGATTCTGTAAGTAAGAAGCTGATAACTTTTCGCAGGTGTTGGACTTACTTTATGCCTACATAGTCGCCCGGCTCGACCATATCCAGCGTCTTCACATTACCGTCTCGCCATATATCAATATCTTCATCTTGAGTCAGTGGTTCCAGCTCGTTCAGTGCTTCTACGGGCATAGCAGGTATCTCTCTGGAATAGATGAGAATAACGCCTTTGAAGCCCATGATTTTGAGATAGTCCAGTGTCTTCTTGATCTCCAATTTGTTCGTGCCAGCACAAAAGTGATCGTAAATCATCGGCTTGATCAATGCTCGTAGCAATGCATTCTTGTCTGGATCCAAGATCGCCGATCGAGAGTTTGCTATCTTTGACAGACATGCCACGCCATATTTGAACAAGAACGGAGAGGTGAACACTTTGCCGAGAAAGATATTTCGAAGGAGGTTCACGGTTGATATGCGGTGGAGATGTGACTGCTGTTGCTTCTGATGGTGCTCGGAAGAAGCATCAGGGTGCCTGGAAACCAGAGACGAATGATGTCGTAGCGATTGCCAGGTAACCAGAGTTGGTCTTGGATGAGAAGTACTTTTGTAGACGAAGTGATTGTGCTTGGTGATATTCATGCTTTCAATATAATGATACTCAGGTTAGGTACAAGGTTCCTAGAAGAGGTCGGTCTAGGAAAAGAGGTCATGATATCTATCCCTCGAGCTTGATAGTCCTCTCCGGTTATCGACGGCTGGTATCGGTCGAGGGCGCTCTTATCAACGAATCCCTGTGATGATTGTCGCAGAAGGAGGTGCGGGGTTTGGCCTACGCCGAGGGCGCCCAGATTCAGGGTCAACGATGAATACTGATAAGATCAGAGGTGGTTCTTTAGCAAGATCAGCAACGGCATTTCCTTATCTGGTGATCGATGTATTCGAACTCCAGATGCTGAATATTCAAGAGTTGTGACAAAGGTAGTCATTTTTGTTAGGGGCTAAGTTTCGTGGCAGCCATCAGGAACACACTCATGTCGCTGATGAGGAGAGAGGAAGCATTGGCGGTCAGAGCTTCTTTCAGAACACTGTTGTGCAGCGCAATGAAGACCATCGTGATAGACACGGCGAGCGAGCAATCGCGACGTTGTCGTGTTGACGGAGAAGTTTGAGGTGGCTGGTTGCCGAACGCGGGGTCCGAGGATGATGCTGACACTTTTGGTTGAGCTGACTGACCTCAAGTGCTGACCAAAATATAACAAGCGATCTATTGTTGTTCATATTTCTCGGAAAGCTGTTGTAAAGAACCGCGCCTTCCAATATATCACAAAGACAGCAACATGGCAAGCATTGAAGCAGAAGGTCCCGACGTGTCGGGCGAGGTTCCCCAGGTTCCCATCAACTTCGTTCCTGCCACGGAGGGCGAGACATTCGCTTTGGGCCAGTTGACCATCAGGATTATGGAAGATGGCTCGAGGACAGGTAAATCCGCCATCGCCGTCCAAATAATTCCCAAGACTTACCGTAATCTATCGATCAGATAACAGAATTGGCACTGTCGAATTGACTGTTCCTGCCAACACCTCCGGCCCACCTCCTCATTGGCATGAGATGCATGATGAGACCTTCTTGGGTACGATATGAAAAGAATGCTGGCAAGACGTGAGCTCAATGCTGACTGCTCCAAGTCACCGAGGGTACCATCAGATTCACCTGGTACACAGCCAGAGCATCAGAGCCAACAAAAACGGTCGACGCGCACGCTGGCGATTACGTCGTCGTGCCAGTGAGAGCTCCTCATACTTTCTCCAATCCGACGGACAAGCAGGCCAAGTTTGTCAACACCTTCACTCCGGCATTCTATGTCAACTACTTCAAGTTGTTGGCCAAATACATTGGCGATGGAAAGGTCATGACCCCGGAGGCCAACAAGAAGGCAATGGCCAGCTATGCCACCATCCCACTGCCGAAGTGAGGATGATCGACCGGAAGCAAATATCTGCTCAAATGATACAGCCTCAACAATGCCACAGTTTCAGAAGCTTGTGTCGCGGCGATGGAGATGTTGCAAGATCGTAGTTGAGCGGCAGAAAGACGTGCATTGAAAAGACATGTAAACAACGTTGTGACACGAGCAAGTCCTAATTCTTGGCGATACTAGATTTCGGTGTTGGAATCGATTGTTCAGGAGTAGGTCGTCGTATGTGTACACGAGTCCATCAAGGCGAGGGGAAGGAGCAGCCAGACCGACTTTGATCGGATACGTTATTGATTTATACTGACCGTATAGCTCTCGGAGGACACACACTTCTTCTTCTAGTGTCGTCTAGTTTGAGTAGAGCAATCTCCTGCATATTATGTCATGGCTCTCGAACACAGGAGAATACGGGGAAGCATTAGATAGTCGTTGATTTTGGTGTCGACGGGGCGCAGCCGGGCATAACGGAGATGAGGGTTGATCTCTGCACGGGCCGCGAATAGATCGTTTCAGTTTTGACGGCCGGCTCCCGGACGACCATTCAATTTTTGTCAAACAGATGACTGCCCGATGCGTGATTGCCAACCGTATAGATGCGTGTTGGTGGTACGGTGCCTCGTGTCAGCGATCCAAACTGGACATTACAGCAAGAAGACCAGAGGTCGTTTGACATGCACCTCCTGAATGGAGCTGGAGCATGAAAGCACGACTCAGAAGTTTGCCAGTTCCAGGCCGGCAGAGACTGCCGCGTGGCCCAAGAACAGCAGGCACAGGATACCGTTTTGGCATGCGTGGTACGAAACGCTTGTTGCAGGGTGACGCCGCCTTATGCCGGCTTGGGGAGATGGTGAACCCTTGGGATCAAAGCTTGTCGTATGGCGCTTGTCCATCACCATAAATCAAATGTAAGTATAGTAATACAGTAGTGCCCGCTACTTCGCCCTGGTTTCTGATCTGCCTTCTCCTTCTCTCCCTCACGCTCCTTACCCCATACATTCTTTTGCTGTGCCATCATGGCACCTTCAACCCTACCGCAACGGTTCTTGCAGACAGTATTGCTATGTCTATGCACAAGCTATACCAGTGCCCTGACGCTGGACGTAACGAGCGCAAGTGAGTGAGGAGCAAAGACATCTCCTGGATAATCAAACTGACCAGGATGTTTCCAGCTTCGATCAGATCGGTCTCGTCGCAAGTCGCACACGGATTAATGAAGTACTACACGGGTAACAACACTGGAGACGTGCCCGGAAACCTTCCAGACCCATACTATTGGTGGGAAGCTGGCGCAATGTTCGGCGAGATGGTGGAATACTGGTACTACACCGGAGACACAACATACAACGCCGAGGTCAAGCAAGCGCTGCTGCATCAGGTTGGCGAGAACAACGACTACATGCCGGCGAATCAGACCAAGAGCTTGGTACGGGACAAAGAACTAGCGTTGGCCACGATGGATGCTGACCAGAGCAGGGAAACGATGATCAAGTCTTCTGGGCCTTTGCTGCAATGACAGCGGCCGAAGTTGGATTCGAAGACCCCCCGGAAGGATCTCCCTCATGGCTGTCGCTCGCACAAGCAGTCTTCAACGAACAATCCGAACGATGGGACACTGCCTCCTGCGGTGGAGGTCTCCGCTGGCAGATTTACTCCTTTAATGTCGGCTACAACTACAAAAACTCCGTGTCCAATGGAGGTCTTTTTCAGCTTGCTGCTCGCCTCGGTCGTTACACCGGTAATCAAACATACATCGACTGGGCCAACAAGGTCTGGGACTGGTACGAGGACTCGGCTCTGTGGGACGCCAAAGACTATAAGATTCTGGATGGTGCAAGCACAACGAACAACTGCTCTGACGGTAGCCAAGAGCAATGGTCTTACACGTACGGTGTCTTCCTGGCTGGTTTCTCTTACATGTACAACCACGTATGTCTGCCCCGCTAACCTCCCTGTGTACTCGACTAATTGTTTTGTCTATAGACCGAAGACCAAGCCTGGTTGACCCGTATCGACGGCATGCTGAACACGACTGTCAGCACTTTCTTCCCTACGAACATGGGCCCCAATATCATGGTTGAAACCACTTGCGAACCTCTTGGAAACTGCAACAACGATCAACGCTCTTTCAAAGCTCATTTGTCCCAATGGATGGCCGTTACTGCTCAACTTGTTCCCAAATATCACGACAGAATTTTTGATTACCTGGCACCTTCTGCTAAAGGCGCCGCTGGCCAGTGCGATGGCGGATCCGACTCGGTCACATGCGGCCGCGAATGGAACAGCACAACTTGGGATGGCACGTACGGCGTAGGCGAGCAGATGTGCGCTTTGGGCGTCATCCAGGCAAATATGATGAATGTTGTGTCATTGAAACCGCCGTACACTTCAGTCTCTGGTGGTACCAGTAAGAGCGACCCAAATGCAGGCACGGGCACGAGCGGCACGTCGTCTTCCAATGGCCAGGCCATCACATACTCAACAATAACCACGGGCGACAAAGCTGGTGCTGGCGCCATCACTGCCGCTATTCTTCTTTTCTTGATGGGCGGAACAGCCTGGTTGCTGATTGCATAAGATACATCAGATTTTTACGATATTTAATTTTTCTCCAAGTCATATACATCTCTAAAGAGGTTCCAGTGGAGCTGCAGGAAGATCTCGCGGACCATAAAACTCACCTTTCCAAACAGATTTATGCAGAGATGTCGATGTTATGGAGTCCTACTCCATCTTCTCAGACGCACTTCGATCCGACCACGTGCTTGGATAGGTACGTCCGACTAATATGCTTATCTACGTGTCTGCAGAAATCTTCCTCACTCTGACAAACTCTTGCGGTCCTGTATCTTTCGGCCTTTGCAACATCTCAAATACGTCGCGTCTTGTTTTGCCCAAGACTGATCTCAACGATGCCGACCCGTTCATGGAGTTAGAGCCCATCAGAAAGACTATAGTACAACCTTCTGGCGTTTTCGACTTCCTCGGTCTACCTCGAGAGCTCCGCGACCTGATCTACCTCCACCTTTTCACCAATCCAGGACACCACATCACGATCAGCAATGGCGAAGGCCTCCCTCGAGGCGACTGAACACGCCTCTGCGATGACGAACCAAAACGTACGCCAGCCACCGAATTCCTGAGAAGCTGTCGTCAAGTCTACCATGAAGCGTCCCTTGTATTCTACGGAAAGAATATCTTCGTTGTGTCGCAACCTAAGGACTCCAACTTCTTTCTTGGTATTGGCGCGTCCCAAGCCCTCATCCGTCACGTCAAAGTACGATCGTATATGTGCTTTTCCGGCCAATGCTTACGAACGATACCCTGCCTTCTAGGCTCTGATCAGGTACAATGGGGAAATCTGCAGACGCTGGAATTCGAGATGTATATCCTTGAACCATATTCCGACCCGGCAATTGCAGTCAAATCCACATTCTCCCTACTCCGCAAAAAGCTTGTCAAGATCGCGTCACAAAGGTCGACCAAACCCATATTTAAGATTTTCTTGACACTACCATTTAGTACAAATTCCTATTCGAACTCGAGAACTATGCTGTCGGTATCCAATTCTCTCGGAATCTTATACTTCGATTCGCTACAGATTGACTGGAAGTTGAGATTGTTCGGCCCGTCTGCCGAAACAACCCAAGAAGGCAAATACGAGACCATCAAGGCAGCCTAACTTCCTGTGAGGTAGTTGGTCAAACTTTTGGCTGTCAATAGATATCAATATCGAGCATCAGACCCCTCTGACGAGAGCCACTTACAGCGACTCGAGTACCACTTGCAGTGTTTTGTATCTTTCGGTCGTGAGCTCCACGTGACTGGAGCCTCAAAAGATCATTGATACGTCCAAGACATGCTGTACGGTACTGATCGCACAGCAAAAGATGAGGAGAACATTTTGAGTATCGAAGGATCGAAGGAATCGAATTGAGAGAGGAGCTGATAACGAAACCCTTGGCGTGGTTTACCCCCAGCGCCTGGAGCATTTCGCAACCAAGCCTGACATGCATAATAATGTCCTCAACTCAGTCAAACATCTTTGCAGTTTTTCGTGTTATTCAGATGTATGAACTGATACAGTTTGACCTTGGAAAGTGAGCTAAGTTGCCTTCGTATCCACGCAAGATGCGCTCTGTCAGCGATGGTTGGCGGGTGTCCCTACCAAGTGATCGGCTGCTTCGGCTATCTTTGGCCTATCTCCAACCCGCTTCCTGCACCAAAGCAGAAGGTCGTGCCATTTGCGGGGTGGATGATGATATAAGGTACACAGCCTCTGCTGCTTCCCAATACTTGTTCTTTCTCTTCCTTCCAATCTCTGACGTGCGGGAAACCAATTGACAAAATGGATGAGAAGCAACAACTTATCGGGTCTCTCCCGACCACGAATGGTAGCTTCGAACAGCGTGCACACGCGAAGAAGAGCTCACGTTGGGGAACCGTCAAACTTGTGTGTCGTAGCGAATTACTGATTTCCTATTGGATCAAGAGACTGACATGTGCAACAGATTGCAGCATGCGCAGCCTTGGTAGCGCTTCTGCATTGGACTTTCGTTGTACCTAAGCTTCCTATGAAGCACGGAAAGCATGGCAAGCACCACCACCAAAAGTCGCAATGTCCCCAGGTCGAGCCTCTCGTGCCTAGCCAACAGACCGATGAGCTTGTCAACATGGACGCCTACCTCAAATCGCCCGCTTTCCAAAACTCTTCCATCCAACGTCTTTCAGGAGCTGTTCAAATCGACACCCAGTCCTTCGATGACCTAGGCAAGGTCGGTGATGACAAGCGCTGGGAAGTCTTCTACCCATTCCACGAATATCTGGAGAAGACCTTCCCTCTGGTTTATGAGCACCTCAAAGTCGAGAAGGTCAACACTCATGGTCTTGTCTACACTTGGCAGGGCTCGGACGCTAAGCTGAAGCCTACTCTGCTCATGGCCCATCAAGACACTGTCCCTGTCCCCGACGCTACCGTTGATGCATGGACTCACCCGCCGTGGTCTGGCTTCTTTGACGGCAAGGAGATCTGGGGCCGTGGCTCATCTGACTGCAAGAACCAGCTTATTGCTATCCTCGAATCTGTTGAACTGCTGCTTGACGCTGGCTTCGTTCCCACCAGAACCGTTCTGCTTTCGTTCGGCTTTGATGAGGAGATTAGCGGCGGTCAGGGTGCTGGCACTCTTGCACCCTTCATTCTTGAACGTTACGGACCTGACTCTCTTGCTGTCATCGTTGATGAGGGTGCTGGTATCTCCGACGAATGGGGTGTCACCATGGCGACTCCTGGTGTTGCCGAGAAGGGTTACACCGATGTCGTGATCACTATTCGTATGCCTGGTGGCCATTCCAGTATCCCTCCAGACCACACTGCTATCGGTGTCATGAGTGAGCTCATCACCCTTATTGAGGCTGACAAGTACCCACTCCGTCTTGACGGCAAGAACCCTTACCTCGGTCAGCTTTACTGTGGTGCTGAGCACGCAATCGAGTTCCCCAAGAAGCTCGGCAAGCTACTCGACAAGGCTCAGGGTCAGTGTAAGGCAAAGCCCGATTCACTCGCCGCCGAAGCAGCCAAAGCCGGTCCTGCTATCCAGTACCTGATGCAGACTTCGATTGCTGTCGATGTTATCGGTGGCGGCGTGAAAGTGAATGCTCTGCCTGAGCGCGTCCAGGCTATTGTTAACCACCGCATCAACGTTGGAGAGCACCCTGCCGATGCTCACGCCAAGATTGCTGGTCTCGCTAAGGAGGTCGCAAAGAAGTACGGGCTTGCTCTGCACTCCTTCGACAACACTACCGAATCGCCTTCATCCATCTCGCTCTCCGCTTTCGAACACGTTCTTGAGCCTGCTCCTGTTACTCCTACCTCTGTCGATGGAGAGACTGCCTACAGCGTTCTATCGGGTTCCATCCGTGCTCTGTATGGCAGCGAGGTCATTGTGGCTCCTGGTATCATGACCGGCAACACCGACACCAAGTACTACTGGGATCTGTCTCGCAACATCTTCCGTTTTGCTCCTGGCTACGATGGCGAGTCCAGTGGCCTGGGCAACATCCACACCGTCGACGAGAGAGTTTCTATCAAGAACCACGTCAACACTGTCAAGTGGTTCTCTCTTTTCATCCGCAACATGGATGAGGCGGATTTCGAGTAAGCAGTTGATGTATAGAGCAAGGATAGTTGATAGTATATAGATGGTTCATAGTCAATGACAAAAAACTAAACACTCCTATTTCGCCCGGTCCTCCAAGGCCTTCCAAGTTTTAGGAGAAAGAAAAGAAAAATAATCACCAGACAGAGTTTGGACCATCACGCAAATCTCGGCTTCATCTTTTCTTGGCATCGAAATGCTCGCTGGACAGCAAGAAGATTCCTCACTTGCCACGCGCATGATCTTGCTAATATATGCTGTTTGACCCTCGGCAAGCTATTTCTAAAAACGCAGTATCTTGAAGCAATCCAATGCGACATCCTGACTTCTGCGAAAGCCTCGAAAACAAAGCCGCATGTCAAGCAACGAAAGGCGCGCTTAAGCCTCGGCTTGGCCCAAACCCAACGTCATTGTCGTCAGGGTCCCCGTTTTCCACCTCTTGATCCGTGCAGGCACTAATTATTATTCAGAAGAACGAAATGTGAATTTTGTAGCCTTGTCAACCGGGCAAACCGCCATCTGTGCGCGCTGTGAGAGAAACAACAAGAGTGTGACTCCTTCGGTCTCTCTTGCCTTTTCGACAGATTCCTGAAAACAACGACTTCCAATTCCTGGTTTCCTTCACTGGTCTTTCCTGGTCCCGGATCGCAACGGCAAACAGAATTTTTCCCCCTCTCGGGCCTGTAGTGTGTGCGTTGCACAAAAACTCCAAGGGAAATCATGGCCGACGTATTGGCGGAACAGGAGAAGAAAGGCGGGTCTGCGCCTTCTTCTGCTCACAGTGAACCTCTTCAATCGGATCTGGAGGCTCGCAGAGCTTCCAACACAACACCTTTGGATGTTTTGGAGAAGATCCGGGAAACGGACGAAGCACATCCTATCAATTGGTCATTATGGAAGAAATGGGGAGTCATCACTGTCTACTGTTTACTACAGGTCTATGTTACCATGACTTCGACCATGTACGTCTCTGTGGAGACCTTCATCCAGGAACGCTTCCCTAGCACGACGCAAGTTGTCACACTGGGACAATCGATGTTTATCATCGGAACTGCTGTTGGACCTGTTTTCCTTGGACCTTTGAGTGATCTCGGTGGCCGCAAATGGGTTTATGTTGGATCTATCCTGGTTTATGCTATCTTCAACATTGGCTGTGCCCTGGCGTACAATTTGCCCATGTTGATAATCTTCTGTTTCCTGGTCGGTGTTGCTGGCTCTACCGCTCTTTCCAACGTTGCTGGAACTATCGTTGATCTTTTCGGTGTATGTGGTTGAATGTCAGCATCAATTGTACGCACACATGCTTACAAATAATGTGTAGGCTCAAGATGGTGCAGGTCAACCAATGGCACTCTTCGTGCTCAGTTCCAACTACGGAGCAAGTATAGGATCGCCAATTGGTGAATGGATTGGGATCAACTCAAGCATGGGTTGGCGCTGGAGTACGCATTGAAGCCTACCTCCTACTTTTCTCATCTTGCTGACATAGCTCCGTCAGTCTTCTACATGAACATCATCTGGGGCGGCGCATTCGCACTCGTCATGTGCTTCATGCCCGAGACACTACCCTCCGTCGTCATTGCAAGAGCAGTCAAGAAGCGCGACACTCACGACCCCAACGCCGAGATCGTCGCTGCCGAGTTGACCAAGGTCAATGTCTTCCAGGAGATCCGCTTTGTATTGACAATGGCATTGCGCATCATGTTTACCGAACCCATCGTTATTTTCCTCGGCTTCTACAATGGATTCGCTTATGGGTGAGCAGCACCTGTGCCCTTTTCCCGCTCCTGGAATTGCATACTGATTTGTGTCTGTTCTAGCCTTCTCTTCCTCTACCTTGATGGTGTCTTCGCCGTCTTCGTCGACAACAACGGTCTCAGCTACGTCGGCGCCAGTCTCTCATACCTCAACTTCTGCGTCGGCGTCACCTGCATGTTCATCTTCGTCCCCGTCCAAACCTACCTCTTCCGCAAAGACCGCATAAAGCACGGTAAACATCGTCCTGAAGCCCGTTTCTTGACCTCCCTTGTCACCGTCTGGTTATTCCCCGTCACCCTCTTCTGGTTCGCCTTCACCTCCAACGGCCACGCATCTTACTGGTCCCCCATCGTCGCCGGAGGTGTGCTCGGCTTCTGCGACCCACTGCTCTGGTTGGGCATGTTGAACTACCTCGGCGATACCTACAGCAATGTCGCCGGATCCGCTGTAGCCGCCTTCTTGATCCCGTCATTCTTGATCGCGGCAGCCATGTGTCACGCCGGTGTCGCCATGTTTGAAAACATGAGTTCCACCTGGGCGTTTGCCACATTGGCTTTTATTTCACTGGGTCTGGTCGCATTGGTGTATATTCTTTATTTCTTCGGTCCGTTGCTCAGAAGACGTAGTAAATTGGCTACTGTTTACTAAAAAAATGACACGTGGATCTGGGGATGTGACTGTTATGCTAAGAATATCTGGGATTCTCCTTCTCGAGAGAGGATACAAAAAGAGGTCTTGTTTATTTGCGCATAGACATCTATTATCCACCACGAGACATCGGGAGTCTTTTCTTCCTACTTACTCGATACAACATCTCGTCGTTTCGACACAAGCTACTTTCCGAAAAATCTGTACAAATATATTTTCTTGAATACATCCACACTTTTGTTTTCCCATATTCATACCACTTTTTTTGTTCAACTCTCCCGTCATCTTAACCCATACGCTCAAGAGATGCGTTTAGGTTTTTCGTCATCTTGTCAGTGAAGGAGGACTTGCGGAGCAATGGGGTAGGAGGGAGCTTTTCTTTTGCTTTCTCCTTGCTCTCTTTTGGGTGCAAGATAGTTTAGAGAGTTGTGTACCTATGTGGAAAAAGCGAGATTGGTTTTTGGGGCTCGAATGACCGTCCTCTAAGAAGGGCGTGATTCTTCTCACTCTCCGTGGAAATCTTGTCCATCTTTGAAAAACTATCCTGCCTTTTGATAAGATTGCTTTTCAAACACCATTTGGGAGGCTGAGAGCTTAGTTCTGGATGAAGAGTTCGGATGATATATCATTCCGCTATTCTATTTCACTATAAGCCTGCCAAACAAAAACTCCCGCTTCCCAAGCTGAAATGCGCAATAGACCAGAATCGTGCTTCGATGCAAAATAAGACACGATGAAAAACAAAAACAGGAACCATGAGTCGTGACTGCCAAGAGAGGCATCGAAATGCAAAAGAGAATCCAAACCAAGAGCATCTACTCCTCGTCACTGTCGTCTTCTTGCCCATAATGCTTAGGCTTCTTGCCGTTGGTCTTTCTAGGATGTATGATGATATTGGGCGCGTAAAGGTGACCACCTTCGTTCAACAACATATCCGGCAATATCGGATTGTCGACTTCATTGATATACCAAGGGTTTGCCAAATCTTCTGGGAGAGTAGTCCACCATTGCCAGGTCATGCCATTTGTGAAGAAGCCCATCGAGCTGCCGCGATAACGTGCAGGGCCATTAGCGATGCCATCGGGGAAAGCATCCAAGCCGCCGCCGTTGAGAGCGAACTCCATCTCGTGACGTTCACGCGCTGGCCATTGGTAGACAGGGAGAGGTATGCCACTAATCTTGAGACCGTGCCAGAGAGCAAAGCTGGGAAGAGTTGCTTCAGAAGGGATGCGCATGCCTGCGTGTGCTTGGGCATGATGAACCGCATTCAAGAGGTTCCAACTTGCGCGACCTTGAGCGACGACCGACACGAAGATGGGCAACTTGGTTCCCATTGAGAAACCATGTTGCCAACCCTTGAAGAGCCAGTCCTCGTCGCGAGAAGCATCTTCCATCGTGTTGAGAAGGATGAGATCAGCGTCTTCACCGACACCCCAGGAGAAGTGATCTTCGCGCGGATCATCGACAGGTGGTTCGGGACCAATGGGATCAATATCGTGGATGTCAATAGGTCCCCACACCGAGGAATCGCCATCAAGTACGTTGTCAATGGCGTTGAAGAAGTCATCGTACGAGCCGTGATAATCAGCCATGTATGCCCAAGATGCTCTTTCTCTAGCTTGCTTGCGAGGTTCATTCCTGGCAAAGTCGGACAGCTTGTCAAGCATATTTCCGGTATGTCCCAAGAAGCGTGAGTCGACCTCTAGTTGCCAGTAGTGATCGAACTCCGGGTAGAACTGTGCGAATATTTGGAAGGGCTGCATGATTTGCATGATGGCCAGGTGCTCGACGACATCGGGATACCAGCTGTCCAGCAAGGAGTCGTCGAAAAGGACTGCTATGTCTTGAAGCTCCGGCGGGACGGCTTCTCGTAGAACGCGATCGTATGCTTCCGGATCTGTGAAGATTCCAGCCTCTTGATCCTTCACATCGACTAGGAGAAAAACAGCATACTCTCCGCCCGTCGCAAGAGTAGTCTCTGCGACCAGCGATCTCAAGTTCCACATATCCTCAGGAGTGTACTTGTACGTGGACCAGGTACGGATGACGATGGCCGAACGGTGGTATTTCTCGGTTTCTGGCCTCGGGTTGATCTTAGGTGAGGTCAACGAAGAGGGAAGCCACTTCTCTTTCCATGATCTGTTGCGGTATGCGAACCTCGGACGACCGTGATCGAAAGCGTAGGCATCGGGAAGGCGTTCGTGGTTGGACTCGGCACAGGCGTTTTGTAGGTCGGCCCAGTTGACGGTAGACCAGTCAACTCGACTTCTTGTGTAATTCTCCTCCTCTTCTCCTAGTCCATAGGGGCCATATCTCTCTGCAGCAGTGAGCCAGGACTTGTCGAGGTCGAGGGCTTCATACGAGCCACTGAGAGGGGGCGGGTATGTAAGGTTTCTGTAATGCGATGGGTGGATCTGGTCGTCGTAGCTCTCTGACATGAGCTTCCCTCTGGGACCTTTGCATGGCACGCGTTGACTTCGGAATCTGGTCGTTGTGTCGTTTGAGGAAGAAGTTGGTCTCACGGATGAGGGTCGAGCATCAGGCTGCGATGTTTCCGAGGACGAAGTAGTCGTAGTAGAGGGAACACGTTCAGGGACAGGCTGGCCAGACGGGAAGGAAAGTGTATACAACAGAATCGAGATAAGAAACAGTATGGCGACAGCAGCGATGTGCCTATACCGGCTGCTCGATCGACCAATGCTGAGGGGAGTGTACATGATGCCGCCTCAACCCACTCCGTACGTGTCTGCGACTTCTCAACAGCAGCGTAGAGGGAGCGTCAAGGGTCAAGGGAAGGAACGAAGACAGAGACATGGGAGAGACAACAAACAGCAATCGAGGCCCATGTCGATTGGTCCTGCCTCAGGTCCACCATCGCTGACGTGCCAGGGCTGAAGAAGCAGGGAGCAGGGAACAGCCCTCACCGCAGTGACCACTGACCACTGACCAGTACCTTCCGCGACTCGACTGAATCTGAACCACTCTTACCGTGAATTCTTGCGAAGCCAAGCATCCACTTGATAGCGAGATTGCTGTTTCGCCGACAAAGTCGTCGCAACGCGCGGCCATGGCGCCGGCTCGGCGCACCATGGAGCTGCCGATTGCTTGTCCATAATCGTATGCGCGTATTGTAGGAACCCGTGAGACGTCGCTTCTGTTCAGAAGCTGCACAAGTGGTCAAAATCGCTACCAGAAATCAAGAATTGTGCAGTCGACGTAGACTTTCTTTGTCCCGCTCTGTCACCGCAACGCCCTGCATCCGAAGCCGAAAGACCGTTGAGAAAACTCTCCTTCCCGCTTGTCAGCCACGCTACAAATGACGTCGGCAGAAACCCCTGTTCCATCTTGAATCACTCCTCCACTTGTCTGTCCGTCTGATCGATTGTGCTGCAGGAGCAAGACATCTTCTCGATATCTCTGCTGAACACATTCTGATCTGTCTAGCTTGGCATCCGGATCACGGCTGACATGCAGCATAATTCCGACTCTCCGTACAACGACGACGATAGCCAATGCTTGGCTTGCATGATGGCTGAGAAACCTACCCGGTCATGCGTCTGTTCCAACTTCACCTCGTCTTATTATTCCCGAGCATGTATAGCAGAAGGAGTGCACTCTTGCTTCGGAGAATGCGTAGGCAGGCTTGTACGGGCGGCCGCAAAGACCTGATCACTTTGAGCAAGGTCGACTGTGGAACCCTCTCATACAAAGAGCTTCATGGTGTAACTACTCTCCAGGACCTCGAGCTACCAGAGCCACTGTTGCCATACTCCATCACATCGACTCTGCATTGCGACAGGATTGTGGTTCTGACTGAAGTCCCCGATAGAGGTATGTACATTATTGCAACAAGTTTCTTCTTCAGCTCTTGGTTACAAACCAAGAAGACCAATGAAAATAGTTGCTTTACTAGAGATTCCGCTCCGGATTATTTTTACGAGCTGTTCATGCTCGGAGGTGGTTCGACGCCTCTGTTAACTGAAATCTAACTATTTGTTCCCTTCTCGAGTAACAGACAAAGAAGACCCACAGTCCCACCTCGGCCACACTTGCAAAACTCACCGCCAGTGAACCCACCCAAACGACCGCCCCAGAAGAGGAAAGAAAGACACGAGTTTTTGCATCGACGACGAAAATGAAAGAAGTGACTCACGAACCAGAGTCCCAAACATGAAGTGTACACGCCCCAGCGACAGAGAGACTTCCACAACCGCAAAGAAAGTGTTGAGGCAAACGAGCCACCGGTGGTACAGAAGTCCGAACAGATAGGAAAGAGGGGGACTGTTCTGATGGATGGGACACCCAACGGACAACGTCATAGCCACAACTGACTGCCTTCAAAGCCAAACCCCTTCCAACCCCGCTCATGCAAGAACCGTGGGTCCAACACAACATCTGGGTTCCCAAAGCCCGTACGCACAAGTGTCAGAGCAGACTCCAATGTGCAACAGCTTCGGGTCCATAATGAAGGTGGTTAAGCGCCTGCCCCACCCTACAACAACACTGAGAACCGCAAAGCCCGTACGCCCGAAGGTAACAGCTTCACGACCTCCCAAGGGCCAGAGCAGGCCTCTAAGGGAGCTTGAAGTGGTTCACAAGTCAACGGCCCGGCAAGGCCGTCGAGTGATCACCGACAACAAGAATCAGGAGGCAAGGCAGAAACAAGCGATACGATACGTTCTTGCATGAGAAGGGAAGGTTGGAGACGTCAGGTGTAGCTTACCATGTGCCCGTGGGTGGACCAAACATCAGACGCGTTCGTGCGGTTTCTGGCTTTTGGGTGGACCCTGCCTAAAGACAGAGAGCCATCCGGCCACACGAACGCGCCAGCCCGAAGACCTCCAACTTGTTCTGCTCGTCGGACGACGCACGGCGGACCATGAACATCGTACTTCTGCACCTGATGCTCGTTAGAGAACCTCAACTTGGAGACCTTGACGTGCGTGGATACGAGATCCTGAGGAGGTATGCCCATGCGGCCTTCCCAACCTATCGCACGCCGAGGCCTCTTGAATTCCCTGCGGTTGTGGGGCAACTCCGGGGCCTGAAGAGGCGCTTTTGACAGACACCTCTCCTGAACCCTGATGCTGAGGAGTGTACTCACCTCGTGTTTGAACTTGCAGAAGCTACCGTGCTCTTTCGAGACCTCCGGCACTTCCACCTTCTCTGGTTCGCGAGGCTTCGAGCACTCGTCGGCGGATCTACCATGAACGTGTACGTCGCAACCGAAGTCACAACGCACCATGGGCAATAACTCGGCTTCCTCCTTCTGGGCACGGCCGCAAAGGGAGAGAATACTGACAATGATTTTAGCAAGCATTGTGAGAGTGGGATGTGGAATACTTTGGAATGTTTTGAGCTTGGTAATAAAATACAGAAGCAGTATGGAAAAAAAAAAGAGAAAAGAAACACGGAGGGGGTTGGGGTAGGAGAGATTATATACTTGCGAGCTCTGCAAGCGAGTGATTTCGCCACCATTTAAGAGTCATAGGCCTTACGACTGTACGGGAAGCTAAGTCGATGGCCCGCTGACATCCTCTAACTTGCTCACAGCGGGAACATGACGACAACTAGACGATATCGGATACAACGACAATCAGGCAATACTCTACATTACAACACGAACATATGATCAAAGAAACCATTCTAGAAGGACACACAACATCATCAACCGACTGGTGGTGATGGGCAGAAGTAATAGGACAGGAGCAGTACACCATATCCCGCAAACTCACTCAACCCACGTGTCGCAACGCCAGATCATTTTTACGGCATAAGAATCTCTCCCGTGTAAATCTATCGAACATTTCCGAATCTCTCAATACAACAGACAGACTTCGGAGCATAATCATGCATTGCGATACTCCTGGAGCACTTGGATCAAGGTTCAACATAAGGGGTTGGCAGGTAAGGGTAGATATTGTGTCTTGCATCGGCATCTCAAAAAGCACGCGCATCTGTGCAAGACACATTCAGAGACAGAATGATGTCCAATATTTGTCATCTGTCTAGTGAGAGTGAGTGGTGTTACTGCTCTCAATGGACCGATTCAGTGGGTGTTGGAAAATATTGTGCATTTTTACGGGATGGTTTAGGGGTGTTAGTGGTAGCTGGAGTCGAGTACTCAGTGTACTTCTTTTTTACTGGACAAACAGACGATGGCAGAACCACTCTGCGTTGTTGCAGATGGGTGGAATAACTAGGGCAAGGTGGTCACACGTCGCACACGCACACATTGGTAGTCTTGTATCAGGGTTTGTCATCGTTGTCATTCTCCGTTCTCCAGAGTTCATACTCGGGCGATCGATCATTCTCCTGTCTCTCTTAATTCATTCCCCTGTCTCTCTTAATTCATTCCCCTGTCTCTCTTGCTTCATCTTCCAAGACCCCCGAGAACCGTTGTGCAGAAGCAAGTCGTTCGACTTATTCCTCTTCCTCCTTACGCCACACAATATGTCCAGCGCCAGGGATGTGGCCGAGTGGATCCCATCTGGCACCCGTTGCGGCGTAGTAGCCAGGTATCGTGTCCCATTCTTTTCGAAAGTAAACGGGCTCCTCGTCGAGCTGCTAGACAGGGGGGAGGGGAGCAGCACCTTGTGCTGGGCCTGGAGGACCGGGCTGCATGGGAGCGGGCTGCATGGGAGCGGGCTGCATGGGAGCGGGCTGCATGGGAGCGGGCTGCATGGGAGTGGGCTGCATGGGAGCGGGCTCTGTGGGAGCTAACTGCATGGGAGCGGGCTCTGTGGGAGCGAACTGCATGGGAGCGGGCTCTGTGGGAGCGAACTGCATGGGAGCGGGCTCTGTGGGAGCGAACTGCATGGGGGCGAACTGCATGGGGGCGAACTGCATGGGAGCGGGCTCTGTAGCAGCGAACTGCATGTGAGCGGGCTGCGTGGGAGCGAACTGCATGGGAGCGAACTGCATGGGAACGGGCTCTGTGGGAGCGAACTGCATGGGAGCGAACTGCATGGGGGCGCACTGCATGGGAGCGAACTGCATGGGAGCGCGCTCTGTAGCAGCGAACTGCATGGGAGCGGGCTGCATGGGAGCGAACTGCATGGGAGCGGGCTGTATGGGAGCCGGATCTGAAGCAGCAGAAGAGTCCTCAACCCAGGCGCAATGGTTTACTTCTTGCCGTGCGCGGTTGAAGATCACGTCATCGCGCTGCTTCTCATGAGGCTCGAGACTCTGGCGTCCGTGGTTGAATTTAACATGTCTCAGAAGAGTCTCCCTGCATATTTTAGCCTGGATCCAACTTGTAGTCATGTGGTAAACCCTACCATCTGACGAAGGTTGACTTGCAAGTTTCACAGGCGAACGGCTTTGTATCGGTATGCTTGTAGAGAATATGGGATGTCATGTTGTACTTGCTTGGGCTCACATGTGAGCACTGAGAGCACTGGTACCCCATGCTGGCGCTGATTCAGGTGAGTTGCTCGATCGAGAAAACCGTGAAGTCGCGCGCGGACTTTATAGAGCGAGTGGGCCAGGAGCTGAGAGGGAATAGATCCAGAGACCACAACACGAGCTTTGAAGAGCCCAGTATCTTCTGTAGAATGGTGACAAGCTTGAAGCAGTAATAAGCTATCGTGAAAGATGCAAAGTGAGTTGATATTTGGTTGATATCTGGTTGATGAAGGAAGAGCTTTGAGAAGACGGTCGAGTAAGTGAACAGCCCCTAACGCTTCGTTCGAGGAAGGCGGGAGGCAACTGCTCTTTCCTACCTGGCTGTCGCCGAGCGAGCTTCGATGACGATGCGAGGCGTAAGCCATTTCGCTCAGTGAGAATGGGAAGGAACAGTCGACTTCGCAGTGACCGGATGAAACTGCAGAACGATCAACTATTGATCTTCCTTTGCTGGCTTGGTTCCAGAACATTCAAGTCACGTTTGTCTGTGAGATCTCTTACTCCTGTCTGACAAACCTCTATCCACGCGCACCCAGTTGCCAGAGCTACCAAACGCAGAAACCCAAAGCGAACCCTCTGCTCCGTTGTCATTGTCCTGAATCTTCGCGCCATGATTCAAAGACCTGGACCGCTCGTCAGGACATAGAACTCATAGGTAAGACAGCTCCGGAAGCAGCTTGATCCAGGTTCGTGTGACGGGCCTCTGTTGGCTCTCCCATGTTACGAAGCGGATATACATTGTCAAACACCAAGAGCATTGAGACATCCTCGGATGAGCACACAATGCTAGGGATGCATTGACAAGACTGAGGGCGCTTTCATGGACCAGGTTCAGGACCGGGGCAGGCGAATCATCGGCCCATGCGTTCGAATTCCATTCTATCTGGCATTTGGCATGAAGGCATCGAGAAAGAGTGACATTTTTGTAGAGGAAAAGCATTGCTGGCAATCATGAGTCGCGACAGGCAGTCGCAGCGTTGGCGTGACGTGCACGGACGTATCTCGCTTAAACCTCGGTGCTACTCGCTGTTGGTATGACCCGGATCCAGCCTGGCAAACACAATATCTTGTCAACAGAACGACCATAAACCATTGACATACCTTCTATAGGACAGCCAGAGTGTGCTACTGTACCCTTCATTCTCACTCCTTAGTTGCAATTGGGGAATGGATGGAATGGGCGAGCTCACGAGAGAAAACATCTCTTTCCCGCTCCCTCTGGAAACCCACCACACACAAAAATCATCCTGCATTTCGACAGGCTGTCTACAAAATCAAGCTCGCAGGCTGAGAGTCAGTGTCAGCCGCCGCAACATTTCCTCTGATTTACAAAATACGCAACGACATCCTAAATCAACCTCTCTTTCTTCCAAACATCCGGTTGTTCGAGTCACGCAATCTTGTCGACCAAGTCACTTCATATTATTGGACCCTAGCCTCTTTCCATTCATACCGCAGCCGATAGATACGCATCCGACTAGCAGTACGAGGTCGATGTCGGTGCCTTAATACTCTGAGATCTCACAGCTCCAGCGTAGGAAAATGACGAGAAAGGGAACAGGGGCAGCGTCTGCTTCTAGGAAATTAAGCGGAGACGAAGATGTGGGAATCTACCAGACACCGGCGACATGGCTATGGCTGGCAGTACTCTACAAAGTCAATGTCGGCACCGTAACAACCCGCACTTCGTACTGGTCGACAATCAGCAGCGAAAGAGAGGCAGTGACTGTTTCTGGAGAGTCGAGCGAGTATGGAGATGTGGAAACATGTCGGATGCCCGGTTAGTTAAGCCGGTATGAAAAGGGGACAAGAGAAACAATTCGAGCGTGGTATCGCAGCCTCGATGCAAGAGAACGATGGGAAGCGGAACAAATGCAGCGTATGCTTCCATGAGCTCGACTGGGTGCAGCGATGTACAGAGTCGTGAGAGACCTGGATGGCTACAAAAGCGAAATTGGGAGGTCACGGAAATGATAAGGGTATAGAATGGACATAACATTGTTTTCTGACTATCTTAATCGGCACAGAATCAGTAGTGCATGGCGTGACGACAATTCGAGCCACGGGCGTACGAAAGTCGAGACTTCCAAGCATACTTCCGGCAGCTTCACTCCTGCAACATCAAACGCATCGTCTCCGCTATCTCGGTCCTTCCTCTACAACTATCTGCGAGCTAATGACTACCCCAGATCGGTAAGTTCACTATCTTCGGGATCCAAGACATCGCTGTAACTTCCAAGGGCATAATCTTCAACACCCGCCCTCATCAGAATTTGATGGGCGTACCCAAGTGTCAAACTTTGCTTCGCAGTCGAGACCCTTTGACTCTCTTTTGGCGTAGTAAGAGTCAACCCAACGCTTGTATATATCAGTGTGAGAAGGATTGCAACCCTCCAGCTTGCGTGCCCAGTCATCTCTGATGTCCGTGTTGACGTTGGAGACAACGCAATGGTCAAAATAGTGGTGGATCAACCGAATCGTGCTTGAATCCCCCACAGATCGTGTCACCTTTTCTCGGTCGCTTTGTTTATCCGACTGTGGGTTGTGTTCGTCTTCCTGGAGTCTCTCTGGATCGATGTCGGTTGCCTCATCTCCGGCATATCTAATCTTGGTTGAAGCAATACCGTCAGGCGTCCTTTGAAACACAATTCCACCCAGCCTCCTGATCTCACCAGAATGCTCGTCACTTTCCTCAACGATGGAATAATACACCGGTGCGGAACGATCGAAATACGGATACTCCCAAGCCTCCCCAGGAAGATAACCAATCGCATTCGGAAGAAGATACAAGGGATCCATGGCCGTCTGATTTTTCTTGTCCAACGCAGAAACATGGTAGAAAGGTGTAGTGGAGAAAGCAACAAGGCCGGTATCTTCAGTCAATCGGTCTTCGGCGAACACGACAGCGAGCTTGAGGTGAGGCTTAACAGCTGTGAAGGGCAGAGCGTTCCAGACCGAGAACGATCTGAGACGTTGCAATGGCTCTCCCCGCTCCAAAGCATGAAACGTCCACCAAGCGCTGAAAGCTTTTGGGCCTGAGGTGTCGATTTCATCAAAACTTGCAAAATTACCAGCCTCCGAAAGAATGAAGAACTGCTTTCTGTGGCTCGCTGCGTATGTTTGGGGCTTCAAAGCTTGTACTTCATCATACAGAAGGTAAGGCACATGTATTGCCCCATTCAATCCTCTAACAGGACCAAAGTCATCGATCAAAGCCGCGACATAGACTGGAAACTTGCCAAACCCATCAACGGGGAGATTGGCGGCTTTGGCGTAGAGAGTATGAAGATGTGTTCCGCCTCTCTTGTGGAGTAGCAAACAGGTAGCCCACAATGCATCGAATGCCACGGACTCTACAGCTTCGTCGTGGGCTCTGATAGTCTCGTCATCGGCATCGATGTCTATGAGAAGAGGGCGGAGAATGTTGTTGAACATGCGAAAGACTACATCGGCCTTGATCATGTGTGTCATGGTGGGTGCGGGTTCGGGATATTGTATTCCAAAGTTTCTGGCGAGGAGAGATTCGGCAAAGGTTGCCATGTGCTTCTCGTTGGTCCAGTCGTGTTCGGGGAAGAGGTGTGAAGATATCATGATATGAAGAGATGAACTTTTGTGAGAAGGAAGTAGGACGGGTAGATATAAGAGGTGAATATGATAGACAAACGATAAGGGCGTGTCGCTGCTCGGTTTGATGTTACACAGATCACACGCCTTTGAGGCCGGACCCTGCAGGCGTCTGCAACCATATGATATCACCAGTCTTTCAGGAAACACTTCTGAAACAAAGAATTGTATGCGTGTACTGTATATACCAAGACAATGTATCCATATCTAACCTCTTCTGCGAGTGCTGGGGCCCTTGCCCTTGGGCTCGGCGCTTGTAGTCATGGCAATAGCCTCCTTTCTTCCCGACTCGTTCAGCTTGTGCGAAGGAGCGCTGACCTTGCTAGGGGCGCTGTTCCAATAGTAGATCATCTGGAGGGCGAGGACGGCATTGAGGACGAAGCCAGAGATGAAGCCGTAAAGGATGAGCTTGTCGTCGACTTCTTGGAGGGTTGTGAAGATACGGGAGAGGGAGCCGAAGAGGTAGTTGAAGACCTTGAGACATGAGGGTTAGCAGGTGTAGATAGTGCGACGAGTGAATGGTTTGACTTACGGCGAAAGCGCTCAACTGACCGGTGCCGCCCTGCTGCCAAACGGTGATGATCTGGGGCAACTTGCTGGCAACACCCAGAGCACCAGCTCCGGCCTGAAGAAGGCCCATGGTCTTCATGTCGATGATGCCAGGGCTGAAGAGTGAGTATCCGGCAGCAGCCAGACCGGCGACGAAAGCGGCAGCAGCTGCGCCCTTGCCGCTGTATTGAAGGATCAAAGCTGCAATGGCAACGTTCTGGACGGCAATGAAAGCCGTCTCACCGTAGGTGCTGAAGGGGAAGCCCATGCGAGCATTATAGGCGAGCGAGATGAGGTATGAGCTGGTCTCGAGAGCATAGGCCAGGAAACTCAAACCAGCAGCTGACTGCGAGTTCAGGAGCTTGAGAAGCTGAGGAATCTTGACGACGGCGGATGCGCCGATGATACCAATACCGAGGCCCTTGGAAATGGCAAGCTTGAAGCAAGATGCATCGCTGAGTTGGACATCGTGGATGAGAGTCTTGTAGCAGTGGTTTCCAAGGAGAGAGATACCAATGTCGTGGATTGGTCCAGGGAGGTTCTGCGTGATGGGCTGCAGCACCGGACGGAGGGCGGTCTCGAGTTGTTCCATTGTGATGTTGTTGTTGTTTGAACAATCGAAATGTTTTGGACAAAGATGATCTGAAAGCTTCACGCTGATGCCACCTGTCGAGGGGCCTCTTTTCTGGCGTCATGTGGGGTCGACTTCCCCTTTCGTACAACGCTTCGAGTCTCGAGGTCAACGTGGCAGCTTCACCACCACCTCTCATACATACTTTTATGTCACCAAAACACCCTTCCGTTTCTGTGCTTATCATACTGTCAGCAATGTGACTCTTTGTACTCATCAATTTTTGGATATGGTCCCTTCGATCTGATCGACAATTATACCATATCAAAGGTCAAGTTAGCCATCTCAAAGATATTCTGGTCTATTCCTGCTTCTAGGTGGACTGGCACCTCGACTTCTAATGGCATCTTTGTTGTCTGGGTTCCATGCTCCTGACTTTGGGCTCCTTCCATCTTTCCTATTAGGCCACTACAGGACTTTGGATCGACGACCAACCTTGAGCACATCTGACCATATTGGACCTGCTCCGGGTGATACATAACGACTACGCTGGTGTCGTGAAGAGTCTCTTTCTCAGCCCAAGCTTTCTGGTCCTTGATGGTCAACAACACATCGTGGGATTCAACCTCTGACACCCGAGCCCTGGAGGACACGCGGTCATGCCTGAAATCTTGCTTGCTAATACTGCTGTATCAGCATGGCTGATGCAGCCATTTCTGAGGTTCTGGATCCGACCACCTCGTCGTTGCTGTTGCCTCTCGGTACCCCTGTTCCACACCTTGACCTGGATGACTCGTTGGTCTGGCACTACGATTCAATCACGACGCCCTCGAGCTGTGCTAGAGCAAGCTACATATACCCACCGAGCCATCCCTCCTCCATCAGTCAGCAGCCAGTTCACTCAGTGAACTTGATCATCAGACCTGCCGGGGTAGCTCAATCGGTAGAGCGTGTGGCTCTTATCATCACGATATCGTCAACCTCAAGGTCGCGGGTTCGAGCCCCGCCTTCGGCTATTCCTTCACACACGCTGTCTGTTCTTTTTGCCGTTTGTTATGGGTCCAGAAAAGCAATTTCTGATGCTTGAAACAAATCTCAAATTTTTGGTGAGTGCCAAGATTTTATTTTCCAGAATTTGGCGCTCGGGCTTTTTCGTGGGCGCGTTTTTTTCTCTTCTTCTCTCAACTTTCCTCTCTCTTGCGCATTCCTCGATTCACTGCTATGTGTTTGCTACATGGTTTTACAAAGGTGAGAGCACGCGCCTGAGGTCTCGACATCCTGGCATTAGAGAACGTTCCAAGGGTTGTTCAATCAGTACACCGACTGCCGAAGGAGAGGTCTGAACCCACGACCGCGGGGCCCTGTGCTCTTTCGCTCAGGCTAAGCCAGTGTTTCGTTGTGCGCGAACTCTCTATTCGACTGTCGGCGGCGTCTCCTCGCAGGAACCATGATCTCTCAAACATATACAGAGTAGCATCTGTCCTGGTTTGAGATCACGAAAACGCGCCATCTTCTCGCGCAGAAAGACGATACAATTTGTATGGACACGATACGTGTATCATCGTCCGATGGCAAACTCGAGCCCACGACGTCGAGATTGCAGATTTTGTGACGAAAAGAGTTCCACACTCTTTTGTTCAATCTAACCCAGTAGTCCAGGCCATTCACGACCACCGATCCAATCTGTACGTTCACACCTCTTTCTTTTCTTCCTCTAACGTCCTACACCTTACCCCATTATGATGATTAATATTATATCACTGAGGCCAATGGAGATTGAATCCCTCCGTGCCATTCTTGATGTTTTTTATTATTAGCTCTATCTGATTTTGCTTCCTTCCGACCTTTACTGTTTCTGTTTTACATCACTTTGTTGTTTATGCATTGTGCTAACGATCCGAACAGGACAGGTAGCTTGGCACTCTCGTATATAGTTCTTGGATACCATGCAGTAGATAAGCATATGAATATCACATCTGCCTTGCCATTTATTCTGCGTTTACTGCTGCTCTTGTGATGTGCTTGTGATATGTTCATACCACGTTCATACCACGTTCATACCACACTCGTGACGCACTCGTAACAGTATATATCTTCCCAGCTCTCTCGCCTTCCTCGCCAACGAAAATCTACGACGAGTTCGAATCACCCCTTCCTCCAGCGAGTGCTTTGATTAGACTTCCCTGCCGCCGCCTGTTCGCCCCAGGGCTTTATTCCGGACAAAGAGCGAGGTCGGTGTCAGTTGATGAATCTTACAACTGCTTCGAGGGAGAGGGATGTAAGAGGGGTTTAAGTTCTTCAGAACACGCATGATTACGATTTTCTACCGCTACAGTAACCGACATGTCCAAGTCAACGTGGCCATGACCAGATCCCTGTCAAAACTGCAAGGTGATATTCAAAGTCATTCAAATACTCCTGGTGAGAGTGGCTTACGTGGATGAGCTCAACCGACAGTGCTGGTTTGTGGTATTCAGTTGTGAATTTCCAATATGTAGCTGTTGTGTGTATGCGTATGTGTGAGAAGAAGTAAAAAGGAATTTGGAAGCCCTATTCCCTTGTTGTTCATCTAGGCCCTGACACTTCTCTCACTTCCACTTTCCAGAGAGGTCGTCTGTGCACCACTAGCAGCAGCATCTTGAGTCAAAAGACCACCCACATCCCTGAGTTCAACAGCAGACTCTGTGGTTTGTGCACCTCCCGCAGCAACAGGAACAGACCCTCCAAGACCAGCCCATCTCTTCAGCAAACTGACCACCCTCCCCCTCTGAGCAGTTCCGGGCACCAAGAAAGCCTCTTGAATAGCTTCAAGGCTCAACCCTTTGGTCTCAGGCATACTGAACATCAACACCAACACACTAACGAAACAAATCCCTCCGAACAAGAAGTACGCTCCGAAGCTCGAGTTTGCCAGTAACACAGGTGTAATGATGGCGACGATCCAATTCGTAAAGAAACCCAATCCTTGCGCTACGGAACTAGCAGCACTTCTCGTAGCCGCGGGTTGGATCTCCGAAGCGTAGATTTTACCCACGATGCCCCAGGTTGCAGAGTAAACTAGGCCGAAGATGAAGACCAAGACGATGACGAGCCAACGGGCTGGATTTTGAGGTGTGACGGAGTTGGATGCGTAGAGTGTGCCGATGGTAAACATGCAGAATGTCAAAATGGAGCCGCCTGTTATGACATTGGTGCGACGGGATACGGAGTCGGTGAAGAGGACGGCGGGGATGCTTATTGCGAGCATGAGGATGGCCGAGAGGCCTGAGGCGAGGAAGGAGGAGGTTTTGGCTGAGATGCCGGCTTGGGCGAAGAGGGTGGGTGCGTACTGTGGTTGATCAGTCAGCAAGGTTTCTGGTATGGTCGAAGATGTGGAAAGCTTACGTAGAGCACACCATCAATACCGCTGAGTTGTATGACTCCCAGCACATAGAGGGCGAGTAATGCAGGCTTGCGATACGGCTTGCGGAAGAGTCGAGTGAGTCCCTCAACAGCACCGGGTTGTCTGGCGGATATCTGTTGTTCAGCGGCGGGACCGAGTAGGTCTTTCTCGGCCTCCACGGTACTAAAGTCGAGGCGTTTGAGTTCCTTGATAGCCTTGTCGCGGTGACCGTTGAGCAGCAACCAGCGGGGTGATTGAGGTAGGATGAACGGTGTGGTAGCCAAGACGAGTCCGAGGATAGCTTGAATGATGTATGGCGCTGCATTGATGGTCAGCAAGGAGATTGAAGAAGGTCAGAACCGCACAACTGACCTCTCCACGAGAAGCTCGATTCAATCCGCACACTTCCGTAGCAGGTAAAGTAGCCAACACAAATACCAGCATTAGCCATGAACTGAGGCATCGAAACCAACATGCCTCTTCGTGCCGATGGTGCAATCTCTGTAATGTATCTGAAAAGAGGTCAGTCTTTGTCTACTGACATACGTATCATGCTTGCAACACTTACACTGTGATATTACTGATCCAAAGGCCCTCACCAATCCCACAAAGTGCTCTACCCACGAGGAACATGGCGAGTTTGTTGGCACATCCCTCCAAAGCAGCTCCAATAGCAAACACCAATGCACCTGCTGCCACAATCGCAAGTCTTCCAAAGCGATCTGCAAGTTGTCCAGCAAAAAAGGAAGGGAAAGCGCCAGTAAGCATGATAAGCGAGACTGTGAATCCACGGAGAAAGGGCGTGAGTTCGCCAATGCTAGATGTGAAATATGGCATTTCGGTCACGGCACCAATGCTGCCTGTGTCGTAGCTTGGTTCGAAGTCAGCAGGATACTTTGATTGTTGACGAGATAAATGGTGAGAGAACATACCCATTCAAGAACCCTCCGAGAGATACCATGCCCGCTGCGAGGACATAGCCTGGAGGTCGAGAGATCGCAAGCTTCATGGTCGTAGATACAACAACCGCAGTTGTTTGCTAGTTTCGGGTGAATTGTGTCAAGCTGAAATCGCGATGGATCCCTCTTCTTATCATCGAGCGTCTTGTACACTTCATGTGTATCAGTGATCCTCAATCAACGTCATAGGTACCAAGATGGAAAATGGTTGCCTGCGATTGTTGTTTCGACCTGTAGACTCTTAGAGGGAAGGGCGGGTGAGTGCGATTGCGGTGCGGGGTCGAGGGATGGCTTGTCGATCAAATGGCAGGTGCGGCGGTTGATACAAGATTCACATTCATCAGCAATTTCAAAACGAGCAGGTATGCCGTAGATGCTGATAAATGCGATACTGTCGAAATGCAACGTCTTACCGAAGAGTAAAGAATTTGTAGTCGACTGGCAGTCTGACCTTTGAAGCTCGTCCAGCTGTTCCGTCAAAGACGGCGATCTTGCACGGACCTCTCAGATATATTCTGCTACCGACAATGGTCAGGACATAACAGGGCACAATTGCTCAAATGCAAGAAAGGTTGAACAGTGGGTTGAACAGATCATGTTTTTGTCTATCATCTTTCATTTCATAATATCCTCCTCATATCCTCATCACCTTAAGGTAAATCAACACAATCATGACTCTTTTTTGTTTGCTCATCAGAAAAGTACATGGCAAGCAACCACAAAATCATATTTGTACAATGGCATATTTTCAAAACACACTCATCAACAGTCATGCAGCTTTTTTGTTCATATCTTCAACATCATGAGAGATTTAGGCCTTGGCGGAAGGGAAGACGGCCTTTGCGGCCTTCTTTGCAGCCTCGAGAGCACCCGAAAGACCGAACTGGGTGTTGATACCCTCGACACGGTGGGTAGAGTTGATGTTCTTGACCATGGTGATTTGGTAGCAAGTGGCGGAACCTTGACGGGAGATGATGGTGGAGTAGGCAAGGAAGTATTCCCAGATTCTGAACCAGCGCTTGCCGTACTTGGCCTCGACCTTCTCGCGGTTGCCCATCCAGTTACGGTACCAGCGCCAGAGAGTGGCACTGTAGTGAACACCGATAGTGTCAATGCTCTTGATCTCGAAACCAGCGCCCTCAAGCTTGTCGACGGTCCAGCCGAGAGGAGTAGAGGCGTCAGCACCGGGGAAGATGTACTTGTTCATGAATAAACCCCAAATGAGATCCTCGTATTGCCAAGACTTGCGGATACCAGCGTATTGCATGAAGAAGACACCGTCATCATCGAGCATGTCGTGGATCTGGCTGAGGAAGGTGGAGAAGTGACGGACACCGACGTGCTCGGACATTTCGAGACAGGTGATCTTGTTGTACTTGCCCTTGGGGACGGGAGTGTCGCGGTAGTCCATGCAGAGGATGCGGCTCTGCTCCTCGGGGACGCCGAGGCTGCGGAGACCGCTGTTACCCCAGGCAGTCTGGTTGCGACCGAGAGTGATACCAGTGACTTGAGCACCGTAGTGGGCAGAAGCGAACTTGGCGAGGGTACCCCAGCCACAGCCGAGGTCGAGCATGCGGTCACCAGCTTGAAGAGCAATCTTCTGGCAGACGATGGCGAGCTTGTTGTCCTGCAATTGCTCGAGGGACTCTTCCTTGTTGATTTCAGAGATGATACCAGAGGTGTAGATCATGCGAGGGCCGAGGAACCAAGAGTAGAAGTCGTCACCGCGGTCGTAGTGGTCGCGGACCTGCTCCTCGTCTTGCGAACGAGTGTGCATGATGACCTCGGGCATCATGCCAGTAAGGAAGAACCAGAAGAGAGACAGAGTGAAGCGGAAGTTGGCCCAGTCGTGACGGTACTCCATGACCTCAAGAGCGTCACCGTTGAAGTCGACATCACCGTCAAAGTACTTCTCGTGGAAAGTCTCCATGGGGATCTTGCTGCGGCCGTGGTACTTTGCGCGGTCGGCCTCCTTGTGGAACTTGAGGTAGTGCTCGACGGGGGCGCCGGGGAAGCGGGCCTTCTCGTTCTTGCGGGGAGTGTAGCCAGAGGCAATGGTCCAGAAGGCCATCAGGATGGGGATAGCAGTCAAGAGACCAAAGAAGACCCATGTCTTGAAGCCACCGCCGACCTTGTATGCGAGGTAGGCAGGAATGCCGCCGAGGAGAGCGAACAGGACATAGTTGTTGAACGACTCGCTGCCGGCTGCGTCGGCGGGGAGAGGTGCGTTCTTGATTGCCGGGTACTGTAGCAGTTGAGTTAGTATGCCATTGACTTGAGAGGAAGAGGTAGAGACTCACGGCAGTGCTGCGTACACCAAACTCGGTGCTCTCAGGAGCAGGAGCAGGGACGGCAGGAGTGTCGATGAAGTTGGTCAACTCCTCCGAGTACTCGGACTTGTACACGTCGTTGCTTGCCATTGTTGCAAAAACCGATCGTCTGACAAGACCCTACAATCGTGTCCAATGCCTCCTTTTTAAACAATTCCCAACCCACACGAAACTGTGTCCCTTGACGCGCCAAGCTAAAGCTCCAGAAAGGTTCAAAGCTTTGGCCTTTGGCTCCGAACTCATGGCGTTTTTCTTATCCGACGTGTGCGCTCAGGAACACTGAGACGAACCTAGCAGGCAAGATATTGAAGCACGATGATGTTCAACTATTCTCTGCTTCGATACATATCCCCATTCTTCTAGCTAGATCAAAATACTCCAAACCCATCACTGATCATGTGCAGGGGAATATGCGCTGCTTCGAAAATAGATAGCGATGCATAGTGCATGTCGGATAAGACTCTCCAGACGGTCTGTAACAAGACAAAGCTAGGAGTCCGCGCGTGAGTGGGCTGTTCACCGGGCCCGCCATCCAGAACCAACCCCGCCGCGGAACGCGACACCTCACCTGTTTCACACCTCCCACATTATTATGCACAAGCTCAGGCACAATTTGTGTGTTTTTCTCAACTTCCATTTCATCTCTTGTGTGTACCATAATCTGTCTCCACTGTCTCTGCCATGAGCTGCTCAATAGTCTGCTATCAAGCGCCGTGTTCCCTGATTACTTTTTCCTTCTGTTCCTGCTTTCTTGCAGCTTCAATACCATAGTTGTACAAATTGAAAAAAAAAGAGGAGATTGTCAAGCCATAGTAGCGAGCACTGCCCCTTTCCGTGTCTTTCATCCTTCTTGCGGTAGCATTCTTTCTCTCATCAAGCTGCTCGGTCAATCCCTCTTGTGTTTTTTTTTTGTGACTCCCGGTTTTCGTCTTTTCGTGGATCCCGTGCTTTGTATCGTGTATTGCTTCATGTCTTCGTGTCGTAGTCGTATGTATTGTTGTCTTTGAACTTCGTGGTCGCATTTCTTCTTTTCAACATGAAGCAGAAGCTGTCTCTTCGTGCACCTCGATGGTGATCAGAGCTTCGACTTCTTGCCCTTCTGCTTCTTCACCTCCTTGCCCTTCTCCGCCTCTTCCCTCTCCTCCTCCTTCTTCTTCTCATACTCCATCATCAACATCGAACCAACAGGGTCCAACATAAAGTCCATGTACTGACGGACGGCAAGACAGACGGGAGCAAACGACTTGTCAACCTTCTCGGAACGTGCGACATCCTTCATGGCCTTCTCAAGTCCGTGGTGCATCTCCTGAAAGTACTGTTGATGGAGGGCCTCAACTTTGATCTTCAATTGATGGATGGGTTGGATGTTGGCGAGTCGCCAAAAGCCGTACAGCATGTGAGCAAGGCCTTCCTGGAACTGCTGCATGTAGTCATCTGCAGCCTTGATGACGACACGCAAGTCCTTTAACATGGACAAGCTCGAAAGAGGCTTGAGCATGAGCATATAGCCTGCGCGCTCCTTCCAGTCGGTGTTGTAACGGGCGGGCTTGAAAGCACGCTTCAAGCCGTCTGTGAGACTTCTCATGGTGAAGGTGACACGCATTGCACGAAGGTTGGTCATCTTCTTGGCAATCAATTTGAAGACGGAGATCCAGCACTCAATGTGTTCCTTTTCCCAGACAAGATCGCAAGCCTTGACGGGAATCCCATAGACACGCACGTGAACGTACAGTTTAGTGATGCAGGCCAGGTTGGTGGGAGAGACGGTGTTGAGGAAGGCTCTCAGACGTTGAGCATTGTCAAAGTAGAAAGCGGTAGTGCCATACATGATTGGCGCAGCCTCAGCGTTGATACGCTTGCAGACAAGAGGCAGATTGCAAATCGAAGTCTTCCAGTTGACGCCCTCCCTTGACAGAGGCTTCTGACCAGGAATTCCGTCGTACGAGACTCCTCTGCTTCTGGCAAACTTGCGCTCAGCTTCGGCAGGGGTCTTCTTGCTGCTGATGTTAACGATTCTGATGCACTTGAGGATTTTGCTGCGGCTGTCTTTAGGACGGTACTCGTCGAGGGCATCGGTGAGTGGGGTGCCTTTGGAAGAAACCCAAGCCTCGTTATGCTTGATGATGATCAGGCGTTCGTGGAAGATGTAACCGTAGATCTGGTTGCGGATCTCGGTGGGCAGACTGAAGAAGCCTGTAAGTGAATTTCCAGCGGTCCTCTTCTTGTACATGGATCTGAGACGATCGCGAGGCTTCGACTTGACCTTGGGCAAGTCGAATACATTGTTACGAATGCGGAAGATAGAGCCTGGGCCGGCGTAATCCTGTGTCTTCTTGGTGGGCTCAACGAGATGCGCAACGTCTTGCTCCAGCTTGGCCTCGACTGGCTCATCACCATACAAGGGCTCAAGTGCGCAGGCGCCGGTCAAGCTCAGATCGTCGGGGATAACCAGCGGAGTACTTTCCTTCAGCGGAGTGTTCTTGTTGTTCTTCTTCTTCTTGCCGAACGAGGCAGCCATGGCGCGGGTTGCCTAAGTAATATCAGCCATCAATGTCCCTCGATTTGGTTGAGAAACTGCTCACAGCCGAGATGTTGGGCCTGTTCCACCATCCGCGACGCTTTGGGGCTGATTCAGGTGCCATCTTCGACAGCTTCTTGATGGATCGGATGTCGGCGTTGAATGTTCCGTGGTCACGAGCAAGGGAAGGTGCTGGTGAGGAAAGCTCGTTGGTGTATGCAAAAAGGTCGCGAGTTCGAATCAGCGCGGAGGTTGATGCCAGTGAAAGCTGTGGACTTTTGCGCTCGAGTGAAGCTGGCAGCCTTTCAAGGCCGATCAATTTCTCGGACGAGATGAGCTTCCAAGTCGAGTGAGTTTCGAAGGTGGAAAAGGTCGACAGTCATGCAGCCCTCGACAATGATGTCGCTCACGTTGCATTTATTTTGGGCAGCTTCATGTAATGCAACAACTATCGTCTACTTACTATTGGCCTGGTCTGCTCTGTAGCTCTAACACCTCTCGGTTTAGAAATGTTCTTTGCCTAAGCTTGTACGTTGTTTGCTTGCATAATATATGCATCTTGCAAACAGTCGATGCCTGGTAAGGTCATACATGTTGCATGCAGACAGCCTTTTACAGGTTAACCCTACTCAAAATCCCCTTTGCGTCACGAGCAGTTAAGGAAGGAAGGAGAGATTCAAGTTAGGTTGCAGCTTCCTATGATGTGTGGATGAGGCATGATCGACCGAAGATTATCCGAGATGATCATGATATTCCAGCGTCATCATCATCCAGTTTCGAATCATGTTTCACGCTCTCCTTCATCTTAAAAACCCAACACGACTAGCAAGACAATTTCTTATGACATATGCGACATTGATGTTCGAGTCTACTGCGGCAATGGCATATCTACTAGCTGCAAGACCGCCAATGATACCACCGTCGAAGATGCGACTATTTAGCCGAACATCGCGACAGTCTATCTGCGGTGTCGCGATCATTGCAGCGCGAAAGGCTTGCTTATGATTCGCTCTCGCTCAGCGACCTTGCCTGTCTCAAAGGTATTGTCTCTGTAATGCTAAACGGCTTCGGCGCTTTCATCATACCCGTCCCCAGTTTTGATACTTACCGCAGTCGACTGCAGAGAACCTGTGCCGATGTTGTATCTAAAAGCAGATCTATTTTTACAATCCGCGAGAGCCGCGCGCGTAGAATAGACCATCATCGCCGGTAGGATTCGGCGTTGCAAGCACGACTCATCGCGAGGCTGAGCGCTCAGATCAGGCACCCCGAGCTCCTACGTTTTCGCATATAGATGGCCGATGTCCTTTGAGTTTATCGCTACGATTCTTCCATTTTTTGTTCGCACATCGCACACTTCATTCGTCGCACAACGTCAACCTGACCTACAACAACTCTCAAGATGCTCTATCTCAGCTCCGAACCATCGAAAGCCAACCCTTGGGAATCAGTACGCTATGTCCTCTACGTCTTCTGGCTTATTCAATTCTGGATCTGTGGTTTTCTAGCTGTCACAGGTGTCGCTGGGCTATTCGAAACGCCATTCGATTATAGGTCCGTACTCTGGTACAAAAAAGAAAACCACAAAATTGACCATGTAATAGCAACGTCCTGTGTCTGGTCGGTGTCATAGTGGTTGACTATGTCTACGTCAGTCAAATTCACCTCTACGTTATGGGTGAACTAGAGCCTGCCCTTGCCGTGAAGATGCAGAGTTCCCAGTGTCTGACAATCGTGCTGCTCTTGGTCAAACTATCCTACATAATGGCGAATCAGTTCATGGGAGCTCTCGCCTTCTTGTATACTCTTCCATTCGCGTAAGTGCAGCCAAACCCTGTATTCAATGGAGCTTGGATTACTAATTGTCTCGACCTTGCAGAGCAACCTTTCTCCTACAATGGCTTGTTAGCGTCGCAGTACTCAAATCAAGCAGGCGTCAACAGCTTCAACCTGTCCAGTTAGACAATCTCAGCAACAAAGTATGATTCCATGCGATCGGAAGGTTTCACGCTGGCGAAGACAAGTCTTATCGGACATGAGAGATTACGCATGCCGGTAACTCCCAGCACGAGATGCTGTCAAGAATCTGGTAATAGAAATGTACGAGGATCTGGGTAACGAGAGACTTCCAAGAAAGGGCGACAATCATCAGCTCTCAATGGACACTCTCTGCATGCCCAATATTTTCTTGCATTTTGACCGCTCAATCTTGACCGTCGTCGGTTGTCGGGGAGGTCAACATGCGCTTCGTGTCGGCATTGATTGGCCGGGCTGCCGTCTCGCAGGATTCGTGGCTGGGTCGGCCTCTAGCCACTTCCTAAACACCGAACTTGATGCAAGTCAGTAACTATTCAATATGATACTCGGAGCAATTTCCATGCCGGCTCCATGTGAGGATTAACATAAAGGAGGTGGTTTTCCCCATGGCTTCCTGATATCTTCCATCAACACAAGCAATAACAATATTCCATACCAAGCGAACATCATGACAGCGGTGAAGAGTGACCGTCTACAATATTGTACTGATGACTTTGGCAATCCCATCTATGCCAGGGTATGCTGGGAGCCCGACACGTCGACTCCGAAACCTATTGGTAAGTACAGCTTCCTGCCAACCACTATATATTAGCTAACACGTATATCAGTGATTATCCTCCATGCTGGAGGCTTTGTAATCGGTAGCGATGCCATGATACCTCAAGTCCAAATCGACTACCTCACCTCCCACAACTTCGTCGTCGTCATACCTAATTACCGTCTCTGCCCTCAAGTCAGCGCTCTCAAAGGTGCAATACCCGATACCCACGCTTCTTACGACTTCTGCAAATCAACCCTTGGACCCCTTATGCTCTCTACCTATTACATCGACGTGGACGCCTCAAAGATCGCAGCTATGGGCATGTCAGCAGGTGGCTTGTTAGCTCTCCATCTAGCAGCACGTGGAGAAACAAACATCAAAGCCGTTACTGTCCTCTATCCCTCGCTCTACCTCTCTCAACCATCTCTGTCTCGTACTAATGAGCCCTACAACCTGCCGCCCTACAATCAAGCTCCAGAATTCACACCTACACCGGAAGATTGGAATCAACTCTGCCCACCTGACAAACAAATCTCCAAAGCCGGCTTACCTATTCCAGGAACACAGATGTCCATCCGCGTAAGATTCATGATCAACCTACTCAAAACAGGAACCTGGAATACCGCTATAACGTCCTCACCCGAGGAACTCGCATCATTGGATCCTTGCTCTAAATTCGCTAATACAGGAGCGGCATGGCCACCTACCTTTTTCATCCAAGGAGATCTTGACAAAACACCTGGATCGAGGATAGATCTTGTAGTCAAGGCTGCTGATGAGTTGAGGAAAGCTGGAGCGGAGGATGTTGAGGTAGAAATTGTGCAGGGTGCGAGACATATGTTTGATGCAATGCCTGGTGTTGGTACGCAAGATTTGGGACCTGGTTGGTTGGCTGTGAAGAAAGGACTCGATTTCTTGGTTGCAAGATGTTAGATGACACGACTGTATAGATTGTTCAAGGAAAGCTGATAAAAAAAATGACTCTCGGTGGACATTCTTTAGATTCCGAAAAGCACTATGCATTTTGACAAGCAATGTGAGCCGGGGAGTGGAGTCAAGAGATATCCAACCCTTGTTCTTGCCCAAGGCAGGGTTGAGCCACTGTTACTGTTCCTCCAGAAACACAACATGTAGAGAAAACAGGCGGTCAAAATGCAAGAGGATTTTTAACCACATGCGTGCCTCCACTGAGAGCGTAGAAAAATCGACTCTCACTGGAGGCTCACTGATATTCGGAAAACATTTTGCATTTTGACACGTTTATCACATCGGCGGCAGGGTGCTAGAGATATGTCACTCCGGTATCCAGGGGAAGGGTCATGTCGATTGCGATCTCTAAGTCATGACATGGTCATGAGTAGGCCCATCAAAATGCAGGATGATTTTTGGAAACCGAGGAGGGTCCAAAGAAATCATGAAAATTGTAAATGTCGATGGAAGATCGTCATGATAGGCGAATTATATATTCAGTCTCGGGCAACTGCGGGGTAATGTCTTCGGATGAACGACCAGATAGGCGAAGGAACATGGCATGATAACATCTGGCCTGACTACCATTATACACTCATCTTCTCTCAGATCGATTTGGACTCTGTTCGAAGCTCACCTAACAGCGCAGGCTCTGTACCGGACAATCATTCTCAAGTCTACACTCCATGGACAGTCCTTCAGAGGACGAGCCCTGGATCCTTATCGCGGAAGAGGGAACCCAGAACCAGGGCGATATGCCGTCTGCAGAGCGAAAGATAAAGCCTTGGGCACTTTCACCACCGAAAACATACATCTTCGAAAACGCAAATGTCATAAACACCGTCGATGGCTCAATACGATCAAATACTTCGCTATGCACCAGCGACGGTCAAATCAAATGGATTGTCGACGGTCCGGCAAGAAATACTTCCGAATCCGATGCCATCAGGATAGACGCAACAGGCAAATACCTAGTCCCAGGCTTAATCGACTCTCATGTCCACATCACCGCTGTGCCTGGTACTGCAGATCTCGCAAAGGTGTTTGGCAGCGAATTCGCCGTTTCTGCCTTCCGACAGCCATATGTATGTCAACAGATGCTGAGCAGAGGCTTCACCACTGTACGCGACTGCGGTGGAGCCACGCTGGCTCTCAAGGAAGCGATTGCTGATGGCGTTTTTCCTGGACCTCGCCTTTTCATCGCTGGCCATGCACTTTCCCAGACGGGCGGACATGGCGATCAACGTGGTCCTCATGATCATACTGCTTGTTGTGGTGGAACGAACAGCGTTGGTCGTATCTGTGATGGAGTGGATGAATGCATCAAGGGGGTTCGCGAAGAGATACGTACTGGCAGTGACTTCATCAAGATCATGGGAGGTGGTGGTGTCGCGAGTCCTACAGATGCGCTTGAGAATGTACAATTCACGGCTGAAGAAATCAAAGCCATCACCACTGTGGCAGCCCAAGCCGACAGATGGGTGACCACACATGCATACACACCCAAAGCCATTCAACATGCCATCCACAACGGCGTCAGAGGCATTGAACACGGCAACTTCATCGACAAGGAAACTGCCAAACTGATGGCAGCTAAGGATATCTTCCTGACGCCGACCTTGATCACGTACTCTGAGATGGCTTCGCCGGATTGGACTGGCTTTTTACCACCAGAGTCAGTGGCGAAGAATGAAATCGTGCTCAAGAAGGGCCTGCAATCCCTTCAGATCGCTTCTGATGCCGGAGTCACCATCTGCTACGGTACTGATCTCCTCGGTCCTCTGACAGCTGCACAAACAAAGGAGTTTGCTTTGCGAAGTCAAGTCTTGTCGCCGTTGCAACTGTTACAGAGCGCTACTATCAATCCGGCTCGTATGTTACGACAGGAGAAGGTGCTGGGACAGTTGTCTCCTGGATTTTCGGCCGATATACTGATCATGAATGAGAATCCGCTGACCGACATGGAGATGTTTGATAAGCCAGATAAGCACCTGCTGGCGGTGATCAAGGAGGGAAGAGTGTTTGTCAGCCGCTGGTCAGGTCTGCCACAAGACACAATCTCCCCGATGCCTGTGATCGAGTGATTGTCGCTGCTCGGAAGCGAGGGACCTCTTGAGCAGTTTTCAACAGAGCCATGAATCCAATCGCCCGATGTATCGTAATAGAGCAAGGGAGTTGCGAATTTGATCGAGCAACGAATTGAGACTACCGCCTGAACCCTGAATCTGTACTCCATGTCATGTAAGACATACCCCAGAAGATCGACGGGGCGGACAGAATTTTCCTGTTGGGATCGCCATATGGGATTTTGCTTCCTCCCCGTGTGCTAAAATTCGTCACTTCCAGCCATCTCCTGCGGCCACGCCTGGTGTCGTCTAGCCTGTAAAAATGCACAATGTTTTTCAGATCGATATAGTCGTTCGCAGAGAGGCGCCAATTACCACGCTCTTAGTGGAGGCTACCCCCAACAATGCTAAGATTGTGCTGTTGTACAGTCGTACGCGTGACAAAGTTTAGCACACCGGGAGGTTTTATTGTGAGAGTCGAGACTGCTCGAGTAGGGTTCGCGTTCCGAAATCAGGGACAGAGTCTGTTTTGTGGTAACTTCTAGCAGGATTCGAGTGTGAAGCCTAGGTCGTTAAGAAGATCGGATAGGATATCTATCCATCTGTCGGGCTTAAGTGCGCCATCTTCTAAAGCAACATTAGTCTACCATTGCTCTGTTATATTGATGGCTTTCTAGGCTCCTAAACAAGGAACCCTCTCGACCTCTATGTTTGCCCTTTCCGGCTTTCTCAAATCGCGACCGTCTATAACATCATCAATGAACATGGTTCGGCAAGCTTTCATCATATCGATGGCAGTACTTATGGTATACGTAGGCTATGTATCATTCACATCGATGCCTAAGCTCGACTTCGGAGTCGTAACTTTCTGCTTCCAGTTTAATGAAAGATGCCACATCCTATTTGACAATATTCATCAAACTTTGATACAAACAACTTCGAGCATTTGACTAGTCCGTCTAATGTAGCTAGAACTTTGACACTTATCCCTGTCAGGATCTTATATCTCTTCCAAAAAGTTCGACTGGATAGAAGAAAGATCAGATCATAACAACCGACTCCCGAGTAAGCTTCTTCTCCCCTTCAGGGCAACCAGACAACAAGGTACACCCGATACATGACACAAAAATTGACATCACAACCTTATTCCATCGGAGTAGACCCTCCATTAACGCCAAAATTATAAATCGTTGCGAATCCCTCCCTCCCTTCCGACCCACCCCCCCTACCTTCTTCACCTCCATCCTCTACATCCCCCACTATCCACCACCCCCTCCCCCTAAACCTCTCTTATCCAAACAAACCTCACACCAACCCGGCAACACAGGAACAAACACCTCGCCCGCACCAGTAACACTCTGACACTCCCTACCACCGTGATCCCAACCTGCACAGAGAGAATAATTTCGAACTTCGGCTGCGGGGCAGAAAATGGCATCTTTGGTTGTGTGGTGGCATGCCAGCCAATACACCATGCGGTATTTGCACATGTGGATGGATGTGTTAAATGTGGTTGAATGTATTGGGGGGGTTTTTGGATCTTGGATTGAGAGGGATGGGATGGGATGGGATGTTGGTTCCGAGGTTGGTGGAGAGATGATGTGGCTTTGCTCTGTGTTGTGGGCGAGGTTTCGGAAATTGGACTCGGGAGGGATTGTGTTGTACGTATGAGTGTGTGTATGTGTGCATATGTCGGTGGATGGAGCTTTCCTGATCAGTGATATCTGGATATGTGTTTTGGCTCAGAGTATACACCACACCACACCACACCACACCACACACCACTCACTCGCATCGAGAGGGAATATGGTCTCGTTTGGACTTTCCCAGTCTTTGTTGGTTTTGTGAAAAATCCTGAATTACTGTAGATTGTTGCGCGTCTCATGTTTCGCAGATGCAACCAATTTCCAAGCTCTTGTTCGAGAGGGGGTTTCTTTCGACTATGAGCGGACTTCTCTGCGCTTTTTGGCCAAAAAAAAAAAACCTGTTCTTTGTGGACGGCATTTGGGGCTACAAAGGGAGTAGTTGATGTCGCCATGATTGTTTCCGGTTTCTCCATCAGGTAGTTTGGTTTTCATGGATCTTCACTTCGGGTATCCCAGAGTTTGAGTGCACTGGTGGATTTGACAAACATGACATTTTAATTGACACCAACCGATGCCACGGTAGCAGTAGAAGAGGGTCGCTAATGCCGCTATATGTCTTGACTTCGGGCAACCGACAAGAGGGGTTACACAATCGTAGTCGACACAACAGCATCCAAAAGAAAAGGGAAAAAAGAGACGCCAACCTTTACAACAAACATGATGTACCAGATGCATTTTGTAGTACCAGATCTTTTTACTCTCAAACGAACCAAACGCCTTCCACCATATCCATATGCCATGAGGGAACAACAAAGAGATACGAAATGTGAATCTTGGAAGTACAGGACTACCTCCAGACAGTCTTAGCTGAAGGGACGTCCTTCCTGGCAGCCATGCTTTGCGTACGTATGGGAGCCACACGCATACTTCCACCAATGTTGCTCTCCCGGGACACAGTTCGTAGGTTGGAAATGCTGGGTGCATTTTTTACCACAGGAGCTGAGCGAGGACTCAGAACGTGAGTTCCCTCGGCCTTTTCGCTCTTGACCATTCTACGGGCGTGGCTTGCGGTGAAGAGATTGTTCTCGTTGGCTGAGTTGGGTGAGCCGCTTGCTTGTGCTGCTGGACTGCGTCTGCGATGTCTGATCGAGCCAGATGATACTCGTCTTCGCATTGCTGACTGAATCTGCAGCGCTGAGTCTTGCAATGATCTTGTCGGATCGTCATTGTCGGAGGCACTGCTGCCTACATGTTCGTCGCTTGCAAATTCAGCGGCTTTTTGTAGGCGGATCGGGATTGGCGATCGTTTCGGTTGAGACGCGCTGTTAGCTTCGATCTCGCGCAAAGGAGATAGGTTCTCGGACGCTGCTGTTGCAAGACTGGAGAGTGCTGGCATCACAGGCGAACCATCAGCTTTTTTGAGGAAACCCGCTTGAAAACGGCTGTTCTTTGAGCGAAGCTCCGATGAAGGCACTGGTGGTGGAGGAATCGGGCTGGAGTCGAAGTTATCTGAGTTGTCGCTCGATTGAGGTTGTGATGGAGCGTATTGTGACAGGTCCGGGAGAGAAGGCTCATTAAGCGACGAATCCAGCCCTGGTGGAGTAGGCTGGAACTCTTCCAGTTTACCATCTTCAGTATCATCTCGCCATCTCACGCCACGTTTCGTCGTCTTGACTGGAGACTTCTTCTTTGGTGTTCCGCCAAAAGCTACTGACTTTCTAGCAGCTCCTAGCTTCCTTCTTCTAGGGGATGCAGGAGATGGTCCCAAGTTAGGAGACTGTCTGAATTGCGGAGGATTTAAACTTGGGCGAATTTTCGATTTTATCGGGGAAGGGCCGGCCAAATTGACAGCCTTCTTCTTCTTGGGTGTTCCAGATTTCGTTGGCGGTACTGCTTCGATGATGGCAAGCCCGCCGTCTGGACGGATGACTTGTGAGGTTGCTTCCGTACATGAGTTGAGTAGTTTTACAAGAACATTCTTGGCTGCTTTCACAGCTTCCTCCTCGTCCATTTGCATGATCTGACCAAGGATGGCAATAGTCTCGAAGTGTGCCTGTAGCAATACCTGTACGATTGCTGCATCACCAGTTCTTTCTTGGTCAAGAACAGCTGATTGTGTTTCTCTTTCTGCTCTGCTTCTCAGCACTTCAACTTCCTGCTTCAGACTTGCAACTGCTGGCGATGTTGCGGTTGTTAAGGTATCGACTTCTTGCATCTGACGAATTCCATTCTGAAGAGCAGTATCAAGAGAGCGTTCCCAATTCGCCTTGGCTAGACGCTTGTGGTAGTGCTGTCTGCTGCCTTCGAGCTCGACAATAATTCCTGCAGCAGTTTTGCGCATTGAAGTTAGGCTGATCGGGGGCTCTTCATCCTCGCGATTCTCACATATCTGGTCGAAACTACCGATCCAGGCAGAGATGAGACCAATTCTGCGCTCAATTTGTCGCAATCTTTTCATGTTGTTGATATGCTCTTTCCTCTCGTCACTTGAGTGGTCGTACGCTGCTCGGATTCTGGCCAAAGACTCCTTCAAAAGTGCACTCCTCTTGTCATCGACCTTCTTGAACTTCGTGAAGGCGAGAGACTCGAACTCCTTGTGTTGTGCTTGTAGATCCTTGATGAGAGCCATCTGTTCGTCGATTTTCTTGAGATAGTCCTTGACATGGCGGTCGACATTATAGACGTTGCGCACGGCTTTGGTCTGGATGTTTTTGGCTCTGTTGGCGTATCGAAGGGTGTTTTGTGTTTCGTCAAAGTGTACAGAGCTGGGACTGACACAGACGATCATGACGGTTCTGCAGTTTCCGCCCAAACTGAACTTGAGAAGACGGGTGAGTTTACTGTTGCGGTATGGCACATGGTTCTTCTTGCGCGGGTCGCACAGGGCATTGATACATGATCCGAGCGACAGCAGAGACTTGTTGATGTTGGCACCCTCGAGCAAGCGCTCACCGCGATTCTTTGTTGCCGAAGCTCTTTCAGATCCAGCCAAATCGATGATGGAGAGGGTTGCGAAAGTGGTAGGCTCGGAGTGACCGGCATTGCGATCTTTCTGGGCGACGTTGATTTGCAAGACGGCGTGGGATCTGGAAGAAGTTGCGTTGGCCTCGGTGGGTGATTGAGTTCGATTCTCGTTTCCTCGAATGAGCATGTCCATAACTTCGTTCACCTGAGTACTTGTTAGCCGAGAGGGGGCGCGGTGGCTGATGCTGGACGGTACGCACGTTTTGCGGGCGGTGCGAGGTGAGGCCTGCCACTGAAACAGCCTGGTTGGCATCTTCGCGCAGCATCAAGCCTTGACCTCGTTTGGTGACCTCGCCCACTGGGATGAGCAAGTCTCGGATAGTTTCATTGTAGATTTCAAGGTACGAAAGAGTGACCTCGGTCTGCTTCTCCTCTTGCATCTCACCAATCCTCTCAAACATCTCTTGCATGGTCAGGAAGATGATACCCGGTTGTTGCGCTGTACCTCTGCTCGATGTGTCAGTCGTGTCGGCTTGCGCTCTCCTCTGATAGCACGTACGTGATGGTGTGTGTCTTTCCGCAACCTGTGGCACCGTAGGCGAAGACAGTAGCGTTGTAGCCGTCAAAGACACTGTCGAGGAGGTTCTTGGTCGTAGCTTCGTAGACTTCGGCTTGGGTTGTGTTGTCGTCAAAGACTCGGTCGAAGGTGAAAGGCTGGTCTTTTGTTCTCTTTCCTCCCATGCCGGGTCGCAATCGTCCTTGAGTTGACGAGTCTTCCGGGTCAAATATCCTAGCAGATGTGTTAGTATGCCGTGCAAGAGAAGCGCAGGTATAACGTACAAGCATTTCTCATCCATGACCTTGATAACGGATCGGATGCCCTTGCCAGCATGACGTTGGACTGGCGCAGCGGCAAGCGAGCCATCGCCCAAGAACAGAGGTCCATCATCGACACGGGTCAATTGAGCAGCTTCCCGGATTGTGAAAGGTCGAACGCGAACGGCGACAGTGATGGACGAGGCACCGTCGATTGCGCCGACGGCCATGTTTGTGTCGAAGATGTGTCGTATTCGGGATTGGGCCAATTGCGCGCAAAGAGAAGGGCGACGGGATGAGAATGACAGCCGCCAGGGCGTGTCGGTGTATGAATTGGCTAATGCTGTTTGGATGTTGTTTTTGCGGTCCCCTCGAATCTGGTGTAACATCAACAAATCCACATGCATGTGCTGCTTTGTTTGCACTTTCCCTAATCGGGCTTAGTTTTGCCAATTGCCCGCCTCTCAGGTCCCTTGTCCGGCGTCATCTGCAACAGCTCCCTCGATCCAACCCGTTGACCTCGAACAACTCTTTTGGACCCTCTTGTTATTGTTACACGATAAAAATCCATGGGCTGTGGTCCGGACTGCGTCTTCACTTTTCTGTCTTCTCGAGAAGATGTGAACCACCGAGCCTTGACGTATCCTCTTGGCTTAATTCTACCTTGCGAACAGTCTGCTGTAGCCCTTCCCTTATACATGGAGCATATACATTCTTCGAAGCTCAAAGTTTGGATAGTTTCTCAGAATGGCTCTCAGGATGTTTAATGGAATCGCCGGTCGATCTGCTTCTTTGTTGACACGAGAGTGAAGTAGTCGAGAGAGCATTTAAATCTCCGTGGTCGTGGTCGAAACGGCAAATACCAATCTCAATTATTGCAGCGAAGGTAGATACAGCAACGCGAAGTTGAATCATCCAGAAGAATGCGTAGAAACCACGTTGGCAAGCAGCAGATTCTAGACATCCTCGACGAAAGATAGTACACATCTGGTGTGGAAGAACGTCGATGTGAATTGACGAACAGGGTGACACCAGAAACATGCATTTTTGAAACACGAATATTTCGGTGGTATCCTGATGCTTCTGAACGGAGAGGTATTAGCGTACGGAGCATCGTCCAGCAATACAGTGACAGGTTCTACTCAAGTACTCATCTCACAAATAAAACTTGATGGTTTGTCGAATGCCCGACTGGCTGGTTAATTTGGCTTCACCAACATGCACTTGAGCAGAGGCTAGAACTTCAGGTGTTCCAATAACGAAGACATGGACCGAGCCGAGTATTTTATTAAAGCAGCATGCGGCAAGTTGGGCAGCAGTATAAGCAGCCAGACAGTAACGGACTCACCAGGAAGTATTACAACAAGGGTCACATGAAAACAACACGAGGGAATCGAAGAGTTTGGGGGACTGCTGAGCAGCGATCAATGGTTATTCGGCGGGATGGAGAACATGCACGCCTCCATTATAGAAGTGATCTTGCTCTTTGCGAGTTTTTGGGATAGGCCTTGGAACAAAATTTTGGCTTTTGTTGTGGGTTTTGTGTATGGATTACATACACAAGGACCTTTTGCTTGAATCATGTCCCACCTGCCCTGCGCCAGCACCTTTGGAAAGATTTTTCGTTCAACCCTCGACTGCCTCTTTTGTTGTGGTCATAAGAAGCGAAAGCATTTATCGGACAATACCCTCAAATCTGTTCTTGAACCACTTGACGGTCTCGGCCTGGTTGATGCGGTGAGAAGCACCAACCTTGGTCTTGCAACGGCGGCGACGAGCGACACGCTCACCGGGGCGCTCCCTGACAAGGATGTCAGTATTTGTTGATGACGGCAAAGGTGAGGCGATATAACTTACATGCAGCAGTAGAAGTCCATACCGTAGATACCAATACCAGGGTCGTACTTGATACCGAGATCGATGTGCTCGTTGATACCGAAGCCAAAGTTTCCGGTCTCAGAGAAGTTGCGCTTGCGGAGCTCGTACTCCTTGACCTTAAGACCACGCTCGATGATCTCCTCGGCCTTGGGGCCACGGACGGTGACGTGGACGGCGATCTTCTCGTTACGGCGGATACCGAAGGTACGGACGGTGTAGCGGGCCTTGGAGTAGACGGGAGTCTGACCAGACAGCTGCTCGAGAACCTTGGCGGCACGAGTAAGTCTGTCACCAGACTCACCAACCGAGATGTTCAGGACGAGCTTGGAGATGCGGAGCTCGCGCATGGGGTTGCCGGACTTGTCCTTGCCGGCATTGTCGCCGGAGAGCTGGTCAGCCTGCTGCTTGGAGTTCTGTCCGCGTGCCTGCACAGAATGTGTTAGGAAGTGTGTTCATCCATTTATGTTTGTCCACAGGCTAGGGAGAGGGCAGGCCTGCATCTGTCGACGACGACAATGACGACGACAATTGGTGTTGGTTGTATGCCTGCAACGAGTGTTGAACAGGATGTGGCATGTTTCCGACTCTTTTCTTCTTTTTCTTTCTGTTTTCCTTCAACCACATCCGAATCGCGTGAGGGCGTTGCGGGTGTCGAGCGCAGAAGTGGCGCGGCGCGAATCGTCGTCGTCGTTGTTGTTGCTGTAGATGCAGACCGTGGCTCCCTGCCGCAGAGGCGGGATTGTGCTCACCATTTCGTCGGTATTGGGCGATGTGGTCGAAGAAGGAAAGTGTCGCAGGTGAGGAATTCAACACACCAGCTGTGTGGCTGCAAAATCGTGCGCTGTGCGGTCGACGGAAACTTCCGATCCGCTTCTTGCCAAGGCTTTGGACTCCGACCTCAGACCAACCCGGTAGCCTCACTCAATGCCTTCACTCCTGATACCTTCTGGATACTCCAACTGATCAGAGATGGATTGGCTATATTTTGGTAGGTTTATTCAAAAGTTGTTGGATCCAAATTCACTTGCGCTTGTAGTAAGCGCCGTGAGTTGGGCGTCTGTTATGTTCAACTGCGATGCAAGATGATATATAGCCTTGACAACACGGACTTGACTGGTTGTGCATATGGCAAAAAGCTTTACATGCGAGACTGTTCTCGTTATTCAGAAGCTTCATTGACTGCTTATCATGCCTTCACATTGAAGATGACCAACCCACGTGATGAAGCCGGCGTTAGGGAAGTCTTCTCCGCTCGGTCAGCGGTTCCCGATAGCGGGCGTGTCTCCACCTTTCGCAGTTGAGCGCGGCCGTCAGCCGGAAGTTGTCCAAGACGCCGTGAAACATCTTCCCTTCGACCTCTATACCCATATCACAACTAGACAAGATGGCGGCAGCAATCAAGGCCCTCAATGCGAAGATTCGCTCAAACCCCTACACCGACTACCTCTGCTCGACCCGTGAGTTGCTCCTTCCTCAGCTCCGCCTCGAGTCCGGCATTGCGCCGCGATTAAACACTTGCAAAGGCGTGGTGTCTTGCGCGAGACCGTCACCGACCATGCCACCCTCGACTCAATCCGCAGACTGACATGAAACCCTCTGTACAGACTTCTGGGGCCCCGCATCCAACTTTGGTATTCCTCTCGCTGCCGTCATGGACACACAAAAGGACCCCGAAATGTAATTCAACCCACCCGATATCCTATCGCGCCGCGACGATCCTTCACTACATAAGAGCTTGGAACTAATGCACATCTCCACCACAGTATCTCGGGATCCATGACTCTTGCTCTCACCGGTTACTCTGCCACCTTCATGCGTTACGCCATGGCCGTCACTCCCGTAAACTACCTCTTGTTCGGTTGCCATTTCGTCAACTTCGGCGCACAAGTCACCCAAGGATACAGATACCTCAACTACTGGAAGTACGTACAAACACTGCTCCCTCTGGTCTTGATCACTGGACAAGTCAATGCTAACACGCACGTGCTAGCTTCGGTGGTAAGGAGTTGCAAGACAAGGCCAAGAGTGAGGCTTCCAACATTGCAGACCAAGCCAAGGCTGCTGCCCACAAGGTCGAGGATAAGGCCAAGGAGGTTGCCAACAAGGTCACAAGCTCATAAACTGTACAAACTTCTTTTCAGTTTCAAAACTCAGGGCCCAGTGCATAATCGCAGGAGGATGTGATGCATTGGACATCTCAGACACTACTTGAGTAGGCAGTGTCATCACTCAGTGGTACAGCGGAACCATGAAAGTGATATACAGGAAGATTGAGGGCTTTCTTGCAATTCTAATATCAGCTCTCTGCTCCTCTCTCACGTCATATTCAAAGCAAATTAAGATCATTCAAAACTGTCACAGCTGCGCCTATCTCCGAGACTCCAGTGAACCGTTCAATTGCTGAGCATAGTCCCTAGCTAGATCACCTTTGGCGATATCTTTTGGCGGTATCTTTTGGCGATGTGTCTTTGAGTCTGGAATCAGTGAAACGTATCCTTAGATCCATAACTCGACTGCTTGGGCCATCGTACATGTCTTTATTGCCGTACTGGAGTTTCCAGTATTCGACCTCATTGCAGTTTTCTATCTTCCATGTCAACTTTCTCAAAAGCCGCTCTTGCCCGGCGGCCGGCGAACTGCTTGATGTTTTGGGAAGGTACGCTTGCCGATCACGTCATACCCATCTCAATCGCAACTTCCAAACTTGAGAACCTTCCAGTCTTGACTCATTATCACCATCGCCATGTATTTTTCAACTCTTGTGCTCGCCTCGTTGGCGACTACCTGCCTCTCAGCTCCCAGTTTATCTGCGGATCAGCAACCAATTGGCGCTTCCGAGCCCAACACCATCAGCTCATCATGGACCAAAGAATTGATCTCGCTCCACCGTCATCTCATCACCACCGAATCCATCAGCGGCAACGAATACGACGTTGGAAAGTGGTTATCCAAATATCTCAAAGATGACGACTGGACCATTGAGACTCAAAAGGTCAACAACGACAGCTCTCGTCTCAACATTTTGGCCTATCCTGGAAAAGTCCGCAATCCCGATTTGTTGATTTCCAGTCATATCGACACTGTTCCTCCATTCTATCCTTACAAAATATACTCTAAAGATTCCGAAACCATCATCTCTGGACGTGGAAGTGTGGATGCCAAGGCTTCTGTCGCGGCTCAAATCATCGCTACCAAGAAGCTTCTGGCAGAGAAGAAGTTGAAGAAGGATGATGTTGCCTTGCTCTATGTTGTTGGCGAGGAGGTTCATGGCGATGGTATGCGTGCAGCCAACGCATTGGAATTGACACCCAAGACCATCATCTTCGGTGAGCCCACTGAGGGCAAACTTGCTACGTGAGTATTCGACATCATAAGTTTCATCGACAATCACCAGTGCTGATATATTCCACAGTGGTCACAAGGGTATGCTAGGCTTCACCATCAACGCCTTCGGAAAGGCAGCACACAGCGGCTACCCCTGGCTCGGCCGCAGCGCAAACGAAGTCCTGGTCAAATCCCTCTCCGCCTTGATGCAACTCGGTCTCGAACTCCCCAAGAGCGACAAATACGGCTCCACCACCATCAACCTCGGTAAAATCGAAGGCGGTGTCGCAGGAAACGTCGTCGCTCAAAACGCCACCGCTCAAATCGCCATCAGAATCGCTGCTGGAACACCCGATGACATCGGTAAGCGTGTCGTTGAAGTCATCAAGGAGGCCACTGAAGAGTTCAAACTCCCTGGTCACGAGGAAGAGGAGATGTTTGAAATTGTATTTGCAGGCAAGGGTTACGGTCCTGTCGATATTGACCATGATGTCGAGGGCTTCGGAACTATTACCGTCAACTACGGCACTGACATTCCTAACCTCGAGAAGCTTGATGGACAGAAGAGATATCTCTACGGTCCTGGATCTATTCTTGTCGCTCACTCTGATCACGAAGCCATCACACTCACCGATCTCAAGACCGCAGTGACCGATTACGAGAAGTTGATTCTACACAGCTTTGTATAGACGTCTATCTGGAGGGATGACGTGTAGTTGTAGATAAGGTATTTTTATCTGTATAACGAATAGTGGATGTAATTGAACAAAAAGTCTCAATGTTTTTCTCGAACCCTCTCCCTCTCTCTGGAGCGATACCATCCAGAATCACGCAATGACCATGACCCACCAGCGAGGACGTTTAACACCGTGAGTGGCTTTCTGATTCTTCGTTTGTGCGTGCGTGCGTGCGTGCGTGGGAGCGTGCGAGCGTGCGACAAAACTTCGTTCGTTTTCCCCAAGTCCGCCATTTCCTAAAACCTACATTGGTACATCTACATCTACAACCTACATCTATATAAATCATATGCATACTCAGAACAGCCCCCAAAGACAAACCTGGCGCTAAAGAGAAACCAAAAAACAATCCTTCTATGAACCACAAACTACGCCTTCTATCCCCCCTCCCCTACCCAAAGATCCATCCATCTGTCGTGTCTATAAGTAATGTAAAATAAAAAAAAAAGCAAAAAACAGTAAAGAGAAGAAGAAGAAGAAGAAAAAACCACAGCTAGCTAAACCCGCCCTGGATGCTATTCTTCCTTCCCTCTCTTCCTTCAAATATCTTCAATCAACGCCCGAATCTGCTTCATAGAAATCGGTTTCGCCATGAATTTATCCACACCCGACGAAAAAGCATCCTTTCTGGCTTGTTCGCTGGTGACTCCCGTTATCGCGGCAATCATGCAATGTTTCAAATTGCTGTTTTTCTTTTCGTGTGCGCGGATTAATTCGGTGGCTCGGAAGCCGTCCATTACGGGCATGGACATGTCCATGAGGATTAGGTGGAAGGAGGATGGGTCGGCGGTGTATTTATCTACGGCGACGAGTCCGTTTTCTGCGCATTGGTAGGAGAGTTTGAGTTTTTTGACCAGGGCGACGAGGAGCTGGAAGGAGGTATGTGTAAGTATTTGGCTAAGTTTTGAAGGGGTTTTCGGAGGAGTTTGGATCGCTTACCCTCATGTTGATTTCATTGTCCTCGACGAGGAGTAACTGTTTCGTTGTCTCCTTGGCTGAGGATTCCTCGGGCGATCCGACCTTTTCTGGTTTCGACATCTTCGTTTCGGATTGTTTCTGTTTCTGTTTCTGTGGTTGCTTTCGTTGCGGAGATCCTTCCGTGGTGGGGAAGTACGATTCGGATGAAGGTTGTGGAGGATGGAGAGCTAGTGTGGAAGCTCTTGTTCGCGATCCTTCACTCGGTGTGGAAACGGATCCTTGACGTGAATAAACGCCATAAAGCGGGTTTGGGCCTCTGTTACTCATGTCGAGTGGAGTACGCGAGTATTGCATACTTTGCACAATGGCACGGGCGATTTTGCGTGGACCAATCCTGTTTTGAGAAGCTGTTGTCAGTAGACGGACTGATTATCAAGGTGGGCGAACTCACGGCTGGTTGATGTAGATTGTGGAAGTCTCGGTGGCTTGTTTGGCGCGATGGCTTGTGTCCTCGTATATCGAAGAGCCAAGGACGATGAGACGCTGAGGATGAATGACCTTCTGACACAAGGCTTTCAAAGCTTTCCGGTCGTGTTCCGCCTCGTGGAACAAATCGCGATCGACCGTCATGTTAAAGTTGCCTAAAGATTCGGACTCCTTGAAATGGACCTTGAACGGTTCAAGACCCAAGCTCCGGTGAAGAATCCGAAGGACTGCCTCTCTCGATCTGAAAGCGTGTTCATCTGCTTCGTCCTTACTGGTTAACAAACACAACCGGTCCTGATGAATGGCACCGAGAGCAAGAGCAACATAATCATCAGTACCGTCACTGCTGGGCGGCTCGGTCAAGAACTTGGCCACATGACTGAACCGAATTCTAGTGCCTTTGTTAACCTCGCTTGAAACACGGATCTTTCCATCTATGTTTGCAACGATGCTCTTGACAATAGACATGCCGAGACCTGTGCCTTTTGAATTTGTGTCTTCCTGCTGGAAAGGGGCAAACAACCCTGATTTGATGAAGTCTGAAGTCATCCCGATGCCAGAATCCTGTACAGTGAGAACAACTGGTCGATACTCGGCTTCTGCAGTAGTCTGTATTGCATCCTCGATGTCAATAGTTATCTGCACAGATCCAGTTTTCGTATACTTCAACGCATTGCCCAGGAGGTTTGTCAATATTCGTGTCCACGAGCCAGGCTATTAACATGTCAGCTCTTGGCTCGGTTCTACAGTCTCTACGTATGCAAAAGTCTGCCACGCGTGTTGCTGTCAAAATGTAAGATCGACCCAGATCAGATTCGCATCTCGTAACAGTGCTCAGAGAGTTCTAATTAAGAAGGACTCCACTGTTCTTAAGATCATCAAGCATCTCTACGGCTTAGACGCCTCTGATTGTCATCAGGAGACAAATGCGAACGCAATGAAAGTTTACAGACAAGGGAGGATTGACTCTTACCGAAGATTTGATCCACCAATGGTCGCGCGAGGGCATTGTAAGAAATACAGAGACTGGTTCAGGCAGATTTTCCTCCTCCGTGCCAGACTCGAACGATCTTTGAATATTGGAGGCCATCACTTCAAACCGTCGTCCAATCACGACTGATTCAACAACGCTGCCAGCCCTTGTCAGGAAAAGCTCACTAGGGTAGGTTAGGATGCTAAACTTACTCTTCGGTGACTTTGCCAAGATCCATCAACACTTCATTATTGCCAGTAGAGCAGCTATCTTGGTCCAAAGCAATTCGCTGTCGCCGTCCTTGTGACTGGGAGCTGTGATCAAGTTTCACAAATTCGAGTATGTTGTCGACGCTGGCAATATTAGGACTTGGTCGACATTCCATGGAGCGATACTCACGTGTCAAGTAGGGTCATTCCTACCATTTTCACCGCGCCAGTCATGTCCCTCTGGAACGTATCGAGGTTCGTCCCTTCCAAGAACTCGACTCCCCCCAAAACACCATGAAGCGGAGATCTAGATGTTGCTGGTTAAGAAGAGACCAAAAGCTACGAAGACCAAAGCTTACCTCAATTCATGACTCACTGAAGAGATAAACGTAGTTTTTGCATTGTCGGCAGCGATTGTTTCCAAGCGAGCTACCTCGGCCATGATGCTGTTGGAGAATGCACGAAGATAAGTCACATCCTCGCTCATATCAAAATGGCGTAGCGGTGTAGCCACCCAGACAAGAGCAGTTGCTCGGAAGCGTTGTGAAGATACCTTGAGGCGTTATTAGCTCACCGACAAATATGAGACGCATAATATCATATACCTACGTTCCACAATGGTAAAAATACGATACTGCTGGCTCCGTTGAAGATTCCGCTCAAAGCTTCACCATCCTTTGCAGAACGTGAACGAGTTGTCTTGCCTTTTCGAACGGTTTCACTCGAGCCAGTTGCACTAGCATCGCCACCAGAAGAGCCTTCTTCACCAGAACTAGGATATACTGAACCACTCTCGGAGAAATTGAAGACAGTGCCATTAGGATATCGTCGCATGAGGCGCTTCTGAAAGGATCTGGATAGACCGAGATGGTTCTTTGACGGAACAAATCCTTTCAAACTTGACTTTGCTCGTGTCGAGAACCCCATGACGCTGCAACTTGGAGACTTTGAGAACTCTGGAGAGTCGGTATCGGTGGTGTCGGATGTGTTGTTCGTAGACACCGATGCAAATGCTGATCCTTCGACTTCTCCACTGGTTGCTTTTGGCCTAGGCTCCGATACATGCGACATACTGGCATCCAAGAACAGTACACCTTCAGCGCCCAGAGATTCGCGAATCAAGTTGCTGGCTCTAGAGTACGCTTGCTTCACCTCGCTCTGCAGATTGAACATTTTGTTCTCATATTCTTCCGGAAATGTCTGTAAATCTCGAGATTCGGTGTTTGGCGACATCCCTGGAGGCTGGTCCTCGTGTGATGCCTTGGAGATATATTCCTGCTTAGAGGAATTGTCATACGCTGAGGGACCGCGGTCAGCTGCGCCAAAATCCTTCACCGAAGTTGATTTGGGCAGGTCTTTCGAAGCAGCATCTTGCGTGGTGTCCGGCGAGGCGTTGGCAGGTCGTGATGAACGAACCGTGTGCCGTTCGTGGGTCTCGACAGAGACCTCGGGACCGAGATCATGATTGACACGTTCACTCTGTGCTGATCGATTGGGTCCCGTATCATCGACAGAACCACGGGCTCTATTGTTCTTCTCGTCATCATTCGCGATCCACCAATGGCGTAATGTATCTTTGCCCGTGTTGAACAAGCCAATGCCTTGGATAAGTTTTTCCGCACTTTCTTGTCGGGCTGTTGACACAATAGCTTCCAGATGATTTGTGATTGTACTGGCCATGTCCTCAAGGAAGGTCATGTCGTCGGCGCTTACGCCATACCTCGGTTTGGTGTCGATGATGCAATATGAGCCAACGAGAGATCCTAACTTGGATCTGATTGGCACTGCGCACATAAAGCGCAACGGGTCGTCGTTTATGCCTTGTACAAGAGGTAAGTCGAGGAAACGGCTTTGGGTAGACATGTCGCTGACAATGAGCCAATGTGCGGATTGGCCTTCGGTGTAATAGTGTGCATTTGAGGGCGGCGGCTCGCGGGCAGATGATGCACGGCGCCAATCGTTGCTGGCGAGGTGAGTGATGGCGTCCTCGCGTGAAAAGGCAGCGGTGCCGAGAACAAGTCCATCGTGTTTGGCATGCGAACCGTCGTATTGAAGTGATAGCGTTCTCGTACTCTCTGCCAGGACATATTCAGTCGAAGAGGATAGGAGCGAGATGAAGCACCGTTGGGCATTGAGTCGCAATGCTCCCAGCTGAGCGAATGCGGCAAGCGCGGTATCGTTGCAGCCCGCTGGGGAGCGTTCATTCAGAGTCGCGAGGTCGACATGGGGTATGACGGTGTCCTGGAAGCTGTCGATCCATGGTCGTAGATAGCTGAGAGATATCAGGTCTGGCGCAATGTGTGGTAGATGTGTTGGTTACCGAAAGACTTCGCGTTCTCTGGTCGGCTCAGTACGTCTAGTGAAGAGGCGCGAGTGAGTACGGCTTCCAGAAGACAGATGCCTCAGCGCTGGTGGCGCTGGCGGCATTGCGAGATGGTCCGGTAGATCCGCCATGTGCCATCGAGTGCCTGGAGAGGGTCTGCGTCTGTACTCAAAGATGCCATTGATCGATTGATCATGTTTGACATGCTTGTAAGCATAGTCGCGGACTCGGTATAGATTCAACTTTGGAGATGTGACGAATCCGGGGATGGGAGGGCAACTTAGTGCTGAGCCGCATGGCACCTACCTCTGACTATGGAATAGAAGGAACGTTCGAGAGTTCGACATTTAAGTTGGTCGTACTTACAGTGCAGATTTATCACAAAAGAAGTCAGCAGAGGGTATAGGTGGTAGGTTGTTAGATTGTTCTACGAGTCTACGAAAAGGTGGTACGGAGTACAGCGAGTGAACTATGGTCAGCGAGAGCATAAAACGATTCGATCGTGTCAACAATGATATTCCATGTCGTGTTTCGAAATAGGCAACCTTATCTGAGATGGTTCGAGCAGCACCGGTAGGGCTGTACGAGCTTTTGGCTAAGTACGGACCCTCTGACCAAAGCGTCAAAGACCAAGACGAAAAGGATCGGATTGGCCGGCAGTACGGCAGTGGCTAGTTTGCAGGATTGCGTGACGGAGGGCGGGTAAGATAGGAATTAATCACAGCTTGTATGCGAGGCAACAAGGCATGAGCGGATTAGCGAGTCGTGCCTGCCTGAGGGACGTAATTTGACCAAGTTTTCCGGCTTGGAAGTTGGAGAGATTGGTAGTTTAAGTTAGGAAAGAGCTGACGCGTCTTGCAGCCAAGGGTTGGCAAAAGCTTAGCAGGATTAGCAACGTTCGTGTGACGGGTTAGCGCGTGCTTGTAAGGTTTCGGGCAATTGGTGAACCAGTGAACCAACAGCAGCACTTTGCAAGGGACCGAGGGGCAGCTGGAGGCTGGGAAAACGAGTCGTTTCGATGCTCGCGTAGCGCCATTCCCGCAAACGAGGTCCTACGTAAGCAGCGAATGGTGAAATCTCAGTCTCGATACAGCATGCCAGTTGATCGCTCAAATAGCGTGCATAGCCACATCTCGGACAGCGATCGGTATTCTTAGAAGGTCAACAGTCTCCGCATTTTCACGTGTTGGCCGATTGTCGTGATTCAGCATCCTTGACAGGCGCAAACATGAGTCGAACAGAGAAGGACGGCCAGAAGAATGAGGCGCCCGAGCCTATCCACCTCGACGCCGACCGTCAGCCAACGACTGGAGGAGGTGAAGGGAAGGACGCCGAGAAGCAGGGCCTGCTGAATGGAAACGCCCATCACGACCATTCACACGAGGAACGCGCCCAAGAGCAAGAGGAGAAGAACGAGAAGAGCGCGCAATCGACGCAGGAAGGCTCGACAGACGACCAGCCTGCCGGAGGATACGATGCGACACCAGTGCCTCGAGCGCCGCCGGGCTGGACCGTCAAGATCACCTTCCACCGTGCGACGAACCTGCCCATGGCCGACATCAACTCCATGTCGTCGGACCCCTTTGTGCTCGCCCAGATCAACACTGCCATGCCGAAGCGTCATAAGGAAGACCCTCTGTTGCGCATGCGTACCCCCACCATCCGTCGCAGCACCGAACCTGAGTGGAACTTTGACTGGATCGTTGGCAATATCCCCTCGTCGGGCTTCAAGCTCAAGGCCCGCGTCTATGATGAAGACCCCAACGACCACGATGACCGTCTCGGCAACGTCCACATCTCCATCCACGACCTCAATGAAAATTGGCCCGGTATCCAAGAGCAGCCCTACAAGATCATGAAGCGTTCAGGCAGCAAGAGAGCCTATGCAGTTCGCGCTGTTGCTACCTGTATGAGCAAGGCGAAACACATGCACGGTGACCTCTACGTCAGCATTGAGCTGCTCGGGCGCACTGACATTGACAACGGCGGCCATGTCTTTACCCTTGGTCCTTCGTGGATGATCAAGCATCAAGCCCCTATGCTTGGTCGCATCGCCGGTCGCAAAGAGCCTAGTGGGAACTCTAGCGAGACGGAGAAGGAAAAGGCCAAAACAGAACGCTACAACTTCCAGGCCAATCAGATTCAATTCCGCGGTCCCGTACCTGACGGCCTCTACCACCGCTATGTCGAGTTCCGTCCTTTTGTCAAGGCCATGTTCACTTCGACCGGAGTTCGTGGATGGGTCCTCTCAAAAGCCCTGCACCATCAGCACGCTCGCGTCTATAACTTCGACCGCTTCACAAAATGGGGCCACTTCCCTCAGGGCCCATGCAGAGAAATGACACAGGCATTCCTCGACCTGGTCCACTATGACCAAGGTGGTCGTATCTTTACATATGTCCTGAGTCTCGACTCGCTCTTCCGCTTCACAGAGACCGGCAAGGAGTTCGGAATCGACATGTTGAGCAAGCATACCATGCACAGCGACGTAAGCGTCTACATTGCCTTTTCTGGTGAATTCTTCATCCGCCGCTTGAAGTACAAGAACAAGCCTCCGCCACCAGATGCAGCCGACAGTGGCAGCGCCAGCAGCGAGAATGGCGATCACCAACACGACGGCTCCAACGAAACACACCCTCCTCACGACATTTCCGATGGCCCACCCAACGATGACCCTCCGAAAGACCCAGAACATTACCAACTAGTCATCGACAACGACAGCGGCACCTACCGTCCAAACGCCAAAATGCTTCCCCTCCTCAAGAAATACCTCGCCGCAAACCTTCCCGGTCTTCACATCCAAACTCTCGACTGCCAAGCCGATGAACAGAAGATGAACCGTATGAAGAAGGCCCAACGCGACAAGAAGAAGAAGGAAGGCGATCAGATCGTTTATGCTCAGGCCGGTAGCGACGCCAGCAGCATCAGCAGTTCCGACGAAGAGCAACTGGACGCTCTTGAAGAAGCCGCTGGAAATGAAGACAGCAACAACGTGTTTGGCGAGCATGGGCTTGCGCATCAACTCAAACAAGATGCTGGACTCAAAGGCAAAGCCAAGCTAGGTCACTGGAAGCAAAATCTTCCCGGTCAAAATAGGCCCCAGGGTGATGAGTAGAAAGGCCCAGGTCGGTCTTTGACAATAATCAAGAAAACCCAAGGTGGACTGGGATAATGATGATGTGAGAGCGCGGGATCGCTCCGTGCGAAATGTGGTTTCCCCTTTGGATTGGAAACTCGACTTAATATTGCCTCTTTCTTTTTCTGCAAACGTTCTGTCATTCCTAACGAAGACTTCACGACTCCCCCCTTTCTGTATACGTTCAGTATATCTTAGATCGCTTTCTTTTCTGTTTTACGCGCTATTCGCTGTCGTTAATGTATACTTTGTTTGCAATACCCAATTATCCAATTTATCTCGCACCGTCGTCGACCCACTTTCTCTTGTTCTCTGGCTTCTTCTCTCTCTCAACGTTCGTGACGGACACCGTGATGTTTTCCATCACAATGAATATCCTTAGCCACTTTTACCTTTGATCACAGCTCGCTTTCCGTCACGTTAGTCCTCGTGTATCGTCATGATTGATTTGATCACCAGTTCCAACAGCAAGCAAGAGTCTCCAAAGCCCTTCCACAAACCGCACCACGGTCACACTATCACGTTCCAATCGCAAGCATTCCACCAACGCTACTCTATTATTCTTATTCCGAAAACTCGTAATATGTTTTGCAAGGTTTGTGGTACTGGCTTGTTCTCCTGTCATCATCTCCTCGTTCGCACATTCAGCAGGTGTCCAGTCAGCTCAGCTAGGCTCCTCCGGCTTTCTACTCATCTTTCCATGTTATTCTCTCGTTCTCTTCTTCTTCGACATTGCGTCTTGAATGACAAGGCAGTGAATATGCGCATACTCTCTTGCAATACTATTCTTGTTCTATTTTTTCGATGCGCTGTTGAACTGTGTTGAAGTGTCAATCGTATTCAGATTTGGCTCTTGATCTTGGTACTCCAATTCACAAAAACGATATCAGGGAGTTTAAAAGCGATGACGCATCTTTAGTCCTACTCGTTGTATCAAAGATGATTATGATATCCATGTAATCTCCCCTAGATGTTCATACAACGGATATATGCAATGTTGCCGTCACCAGAACAGAAAACACGGAAAGATTGTTTGTTGTGTGTATCACCCTGACCACGGGGATAGCGTAGAAGGACCCACCATTTCTCCTTCCCGCTGGACAACATAGGCTGAAGCATACGATGCTAGGTGGGCGGTGCTTTGACTCTTTTTGTTTTTGCATACGTTGAATGATGCGTCCGTCTTCTTGATCGGGGTGCGTAAATAGTACAGGTATTTCCTTCCATAAACAAAGCTCCCGTGAGCGCCAACTGAAAACACAATGACAATGCAAAGCTCCATCGTATAGATCCGTTCACCGTTCCCTCTACTGTATCATGCGATCTATTCCTCATCCTCCATGTCATCACCTGCCTCGATGAAGACGAGTCTAGTACCCTCGGCAGCAGTTTGCCAGATCTATGGATTTTCGTTAGTAATTTGTCACGGTGTTGAAATGGGATAGTAAAACTTACGTCAAGGTCGGAGTATTCATCGAGACAAGACTCGAGTTGCTGTAGGGTAAAGCCCTTGGCAAGAACACGCTCTCTGACACGGCGGAGATCGAGCTCGCCACGTCCTTCACCAGTAGCGGCAGCACCACTCTCACGCATGCCACGGACAAGGTTGAAGATACGACTGCTAACGCTCATGTCGCCACGACGAGAGCGGTCGTCGTCGTACAACGAAGCCTTGCTGACTTCGGTGAGACGCAAAGCTTCATCGACATCGTCGGTGATGACCTCCTCTGCGAAGCGCAGACGGGCGAGTGCTTGTGAGAGACGCATGACACCGAGCAAAGTACGTGGTGATGTGTGGGTGAAGGTCTTCTTAGCCGACTCGTCGCGCTTTTGCTGTTGACGCAGACGCACGTAGGCACCTACAAGGTAGTCGGAGACGGCCTTGGGAATGGTGGGGCGGAATGAACGAGCGCGAGCCACCCATTGACGGACCTCGTTTGGCGAAAAGATCAGACCGCCGCCTGCGGGCTCGGGGTGGGCGTTGTGAATGTGGACGTAGGTAACGTGACGGGCCAAGTCTTCATCGGCGTCACGGGAGGGTGTGTCGAGGATGAGGAAGAGAATATCGAATCTACTCAACAAGGCAGCGGGCAAGTTGATATTCTCGACGGGGGAGATACGGGGGTTGTAACGACCGTAGAGAGGGTTGGCTGCTGCCAGAATCGAAGTGCGAGCGTTGAGTGTCGTCGTGATACCTGCCTTCGAGATGGAAATGGTCTGCTGTTCCATGACTTCGTGAATAGCCGTTCTGTCACTGTCGTCCATCTTGTCGAATTCATCGATACAGCACATGCCGTTGTCTGCAAGGACGAGAGCACCTCCTTCGAGGACCATCTCATCGGTAACGGGATCTCTCATGACTGCAGCAGTAAGACCGACACCACTGGAACCGCGACCTGTCGTGTAAACACCACGCGGCGCAACCTTTGTGATGTACTTGAGCAATTGCGATTTGGCAACACCAGGATCACCCATCAAACAGACGTTAATGTCACCACGAATACGCATACCATCACCCATCTCTTTCGTCACACCTCCAATCAGTTGCAGAAGAAGAGCCTTCTTGACATCGAGATGGCCGAAAATTTCGGGAGCAATGGATCTGCTGAGGTATTCGTAGAGCTGGCCTGACTGCTCCAGGTCAGCCATGCGGCGTACAGTGCTGGGAGCCAGAATCATAGACTCATAGGCCTTTTTGTGTTGGTGAACATATTGAGCCTCGAGGTATGTGTCGGTCAAGAGACCAGCCTTGATGGCCTTGAATCCAGTGTAGGGTGTAGGAAGGAAAATACCAGCAACGTCAACGACATCACCAGGGTTGATCTGACGAGCTAGAGCGCCATGGCAGTAGATGGTCAACTGACGGGGAATGTGACCGACAGGGACTTGATCTGACATCTCTTGGATCTTGATCTCCTGGAAAGCGAGGAACTTGGAGGCGCGGGTTGAGTGCAAAAGCTGACCCTTGACGTTGTTCTTCTGGCAAGCGTCCGAAGGACATTGTACCATTGGTGTGTACTGCTTTGTGGTGACGGGCTGGAAGACCTCCTGACCGCAACGGTCGCAAGAGTATGCATTGACCTGAACAGCAGGCTTGACGTCGGATACTCGGATGGCGATACCGCGAACTGTGATGAGGTGACCCAAATGTTCACCACGCACTTGACGAACGGCCATTGCTTTACTGCTCTTGCCATCGCTGGACTCGGAAGGGGTAACGGGTTTGAGATTGAGGGTGTAGCGGCGGGTGAGGGCGGCAGGGAAGAAGGAGTCGGGAGCGTTGTTGTCTACGGCGTCTTCGAGAGCCTGTTGCATGACACGGTTCGCGTTCTGTCGTTGAGTGAGGATGACATCGATGACATCGTCCTTGAAGTTGACGTCGGTGCTGGGTTGCGGCATGAGCTTGTCGACGGCGCGCGAGAAGATCTCAATGTAGTGGTTGGCATTGCGCTCGATTGACGACACCAGCTTGAGTGATGCGCCGCCATCTTCCAATGCATTCTCGTATTGCTTCAGATCATCGAGGTCGATCAGGACATTGTCGGCTTGCCTGTCCGCTACGCGCTGCAGGTGGTCCATGTACTTTGTTTTTGACCTTCTCTGGCCAGCACCCTCCGCCGTCTCGTCCATGAAGTCGTATTCATCGTTATCGTCGTCATTAATGTTCAATTCATCCAGCGCATTTTCGGCCTCGGTCGACGATGATTTGAAAGAGCGCAAAAAGTCCTCAAAAGCAGCTGTTTCTCTGGTTTCAGTACTTTGTTTGGGTGGGCATGTCGGTCAAAACAAACCTTGCTGCTCTTCGTAGTTGACCAGAGAGGGGTACGTGAGGAGTGCCATGATGACTTCAGATGTCGCCTAATCTCGAATTGTGAGGCGCACGGCAGCTTGATCCAAGAAAGAGTGATGGTTTATGGGTATGATGGTACCGGTGGCAGGGAGTGGGACTCGAATTGCGAAAGCCAACAACGCGAACTTCCCCAACGACGCGAATTTACGCGCCTGTGATTGGCTTGGCAGCCTTTTATTCTATCATGTCTCCACTGCTCTTTGCATTTACATGTGAGAGGAACTCAAACCTGCATCTGCATTTGGTCCCTGCCTCTGCTTTGCGGCACGAATATGACTCCACCAGGTCTATCGACCCTGCCTCGTAAATCACTCGGCATCGCAAGCTTCATTGCAACTGATATCAGACTCTAGATCAATGCATGCCAAGGTCATAACTACTCTCTACAGAGTTGGAGCATATTGCCCAACTAGACTCTCAACCAGATTACATGCCGCTTGACCAACACTGTGCATCCCTATAGCCCCGTCTGGTGTTTGTGTGTGCGCGGCAGACGCATGTGCATGTTGGATGTTCACATTGGCACAATCGGGGAAGGAGCAAGCCTGGCGTTGGACCAATTCAGTGTGATTACAATCAGTGATTGATATTCCATTGACAACATCAACGTGAATATCGCATGATCCAAGGATGTGCTTCATACAATATCCAACACTCAGCCGGCTTCCACTTGTAAACTCACCATCACTCACTTTTCCTGCGGTCTCTGCCAAGTACCACCACACCTTCCAAACCAGAGTCACACTGTAACGTTTCCACGAGAGAAAGAGCCCGCTGGTTGTCCATCTGTCCGATACACCGTTGTATCATACAACTGCCGTCTTATGCATAACCAAGCCCATGGAAGGCCGGAACATGGCAGCGACACGAGCGGGAAGGTGTCCTGATGCAAAGCAACCCCAGCCGAACCAACTTTCGTTTGCATCACGTTAGCAACCTTCTTTTTACTTCGCTGTTTGGCACCAGATACCACGGCTGCGCCACACGATGACCTGCAGCTATCGATGGGATCGAGAGCTGAGGGAGTGGCTAGTTCAGAAAGTGGCTAGCCGAGAAAGTGGCTGTGTGCTGTCATGTCGCCTTGACGGCATGCTTCTCCTCTCCCAAACCTGCTGTCAAGACTCGAGCCACACGCGCACGCCACGATCCGTTCAAGGCGTCATTTGAGCCAATTCCAAGAATCGCGGAGAGCGAAGAAAAAGAAGAAGAAAACCATGCAAGCTTCTCTGCCTGGTTCGTGCTCGACTGTATTTCAATCTTGAGAGTCAGGGCTCACGTTCCCAGCCATCTTTGACAAGCGAATGAAGCATCATCAGGCAACCCCGGAGTCCGTTGCTCGCTACCCGTTTACAATGTGCTTGCGTGGAAGCTGCACGATGATTTGTCGAGCTGATCTTGTATGCGGCACCCAAAAGTATCATGCAAAAACGGGTTAAACGGACGGGCAGGTGGACGGGATGGAGTGTTACAGAAGTCATGCGTAAACCTGATTGGCTAATTGGCATGCATGAGATAGACGTAGCTAAACGCAAAATCCGGATCTTGAGGCTGAGAACAGGTCCGTGAAACAGACGAATCCTTGCGGGCTATCACTGCGACAACCCAGCCTCTCGACTTTGCTTTGCGCGCTTTGACCGGCCATCTGCGCGACCCTGCTGCAAAGACGACATGACTCCTCTTCTCTTAAAACTCCGATCCCCTCTTTCTCAATCACCTGCACACTGCCTGCCATCTTGACCTCATCCTCCAACGGTCTACAACTGGCATCACATTCGTTAACACTTCTTATTCGTCGGGACCTGGTCCGCTGTGGCTGTGGCTGTGCCGTTTACAACTGCGCCGTTTAACCCCCCTCTCGTCCCATCATCTTTTTACCACTACCATCATTCGTAATCTACCCCTCGCCGTTGATCGAAGATTACAATGTTCAAGACTCCATCGTAAGTACCGAGCTGTTCCTACTTGCCTCGACGCACGGTATTTACGTGCTCTCAGGTTCAAGTCTTTTAATAGACCTAACGGACGCAGTCGCTCTCAAAGCAAAAAGAGTTCGTTTGCCCATCCTCGATCATATCGACAATCAACATTAACGACACAAACAGATAACGACGATAACATTACATTGGATACGATGTTCCAACCAACGGAACAGTCTTCAGGCTCTGCCTTTGCTCACCGTTTGACAAGACCACTAACAAAGCACAATTCTACATGTCTCGGCAAAGCTGAGACTAGCTCCACGTGGACCACTCCTATCAACACTACGAATGATTACGCCGAAGATGCCCGGGCTTCATTCTCCAACGACTCACCTTTGAGCTTTACTGGATCTGCATCTTTCCAAAACCATGACTCGCCTTCCAGGTCTGCTAGCAATCTGCCTAACCACGGGGTCAGGTCGAGAAAGGTTTCACACTCGTCGGAAAATGCCTCTAAACGTCACACCTTTGCTGCAGACAATTCGGATGTCGATGTTGCTGCAGCCATTGCTCTTTTGCAAGAGCTGAAGAAGAGAGCTTCGCCGGAAGATCTGATCCTTCTCCACAAGGCATTGTTACCAACCAGAAATGTCGAGCGAGCAACATCTCCCGCAAAACCAGAGGCAAAGGAATACCAAGAACCCATCTCTCCTCTTATAAGAAGAAGCTCGTTGCTTCCTGCCGGTGTCAAGACACGCCTATCTCGTGAGCTTCTCAGGAACTACTCTGATAACAATGTGACCGTTCGTTCAGCGTCTGCTTCTAGACAACACAAGCCAGCGGAGTCTCCGAGACTCGATGTGCCACTCGACTTCGAAGCCCTGGATCTGGCCGAGGGAAAGACTGAAACACAAGGAGGTCGCCCAACTACACCATCAGACTTCTACCCGCAGATCGGCACATACAAGATGGGTTCCCTGCGTATTACCAACGGAGCTGCTTCGCCTGAGCCAGCTCGTCTTCTTCGCCGGGCTGAGAAGGCAGGTGCCCAACCGAAAATCCCAGCACCAGAGTCGGTCTCCGGTGACGGTTTTATTACTGCCGATGAAGGAGAGTCCAGCCCTGAATGTGTACGACCCAGTCGAGCCACAGTCGTCTCTCTGCGAGCACCTCGAAGAAGCTCGGAGCAACAGGAAGCCCGAACTGCCTCCGACGTCAGAGCAAGGTCCAAGAGCAGAGGTCCACCGGCCCGTCGCAGTATTGAGGACGAGATGAACAGATCTGCTCCTCGTCAATCAAGTCGTCCACAAGTCACACAGCGTGCTTCTGAGTACGCCCAGGAGTATGCATCCGAGTTCAACACACTAGAGAACCCTCACATGAACAGCCCGGTATTGACGACTACCGTCTCACGATTGAGTACGGTACACGACGAGTCACCTGTCGAGGACGGTATCAGTGCCCGCGAAGAGGCTTTGAGAAGACTTACTGGCGAGGCTCCTCACGCGAACGAGCGCAGTCAGTTGTCTCAAACTCAGAAACACCTTAGTGTTGCTCGACCTCCCATGAAAAAGAGCGACAGTGGGTACAGTTCCGAGGCATCGAGAAGATCGATCGTTAAGGAAAGCAACTGTGACGAGTTTCTTTCAGCAGCCCTCTCGGCTGCAGATTCGGCTGAGCGCACCCGCTCTAAGGAGTCTCCTGGCGCCGCGTCTGCTAGACCATCTTTGGAACAGATTAACGAGGAGAAGGTATCTTCCCCTAGTTCTCCGTATGTCCAACAACAAATCTCGGCGGTGCAAAAGGCAGAAAGACACAGGAGTCTGCCAAGTTTCTTCTACAAGAAATCATCCTCGAGTACCTCGGTCAACACTATCGCTACTACTCCTGTCACTCCTCCGGCTAAGCAGACGAGAAAGCTTCAAAAGTCTCGTCCCAGATCGCAAGTCATTGTCCCACAGACAGTGCAAGAACCCCAGCCAGAGCCCGAACTCGAACCTGAGTTTGTACCTGGTGCCTCAGAGGATCTTTCTGTCAACTTCTCTCGCCCCACTCGTCGCATGGAGCGCGGGCCATCTGCCTCTCCTCAGACGAAACAGCCCGAGGATGACAATGATGCTCGTGGAAGAGGTCGTAGCCGCAAGCAAGACGCCACCTCGCAAGCTGCGAGTGCTGCAGACTCACCCGATGGAACCACGAGAAGGAGAAGCAGAAGTTTCTTCCGTTTCCGTAGTCGCAGCAGAAGCAAGAGCCAACACCGTCGTGACGAGGATATTACTGTCCTCTCGGTGGCCGACGAACCTCTGCCCACTCACGACTTCTCAGACTTTGGCACGGTCGCACAATCTCTTGGCCAATCGCCTTACGACATTGCTACGAGACGTGTCAAGCACATGGGTGCATACGATCCATCCAAACCTTGGTTCCACCCACATGAGCTTAGTCGTGCTGCTCCTGGCCCCGATTCTAGCTCGGAAGTACAACAAAGTCGTGGCAAGTCGGTCGATCGTAGCAGACAGGACAGAGCACGCAGTCAAAGCCGTCCTCGTGAGTCAACTGATAACGTGTTGTCAGGATCGAGACCGGTGACAAGAGGAAAGTCGAGAAGATCTCAGAGCGCTCACAGTGTTGCGGTTCCGAGAGTACCAGAGGCGGTGCCAGAGTTACCAAAGCCGGTTGAGACGATGTCCGGTACCTTCTCTCGTCCAGCTTCTAAGGACGGCAACGTGAGAGTTGGCACCATCGACTTTGGAACTGGCTTTGGCCAAGGTCGCTTGGAGCCTATTCTCACCAACACTGAGAAGGCTAAGACAAGGCGTCGTACACAGTCTGTTTCTCCGAGAGTCCGACCTAGCAGCTCAGTGATTCCAGAGGAGCCGATGCCCGAACGTCCTGTTCAACAGAGAACTCAAACATCTCCTCAAGAGCTTACCAAGGCACCTGTACGTGAGCTTCCGCCAGTACCTACACAGAAGCCCTCGCAGGCCTCGCCTCTCGAGCTGCCTCAGATTCCGTCTCGGGCCCCTCCAAAGGTACCCACACACGGAAAGCAGCCCAACAACAAGCAACCCGTACTGTCGGTAACCACAAAGCCCACCCAGACCATGGGATCAATGTCTGTGCCTCACACACCTGCTTCACCAGCATCCCCCTCAAAACGATCATCCTGGGACAGCCAAGCTTTGGCCTGGCGTGCGCGCAAGCAAAGCATTGGAGAGATGCTTTCATCTCCTGCACACGAAAGAAAGAGCTACATCTCATCAAACTCACCTGAGATCCAGGCTTACTCGCCCACTTCTCAGACACCCCGTCGCGCTCCCACCGTGGTAGTCTCTCGCTACATCACCCCAAACAGCTCCGAATTCGCCATGCACTTGGGCGAAGAAGACCCCTACAGAAAGCTCCACTCCGAGAACCCTACCGACCTGCGTCCCGCTCAGGAGGATGTCGAACGCACCGATTCCAGCTCGACCTACCGCACCGCGACCTCCGAACGCTCGCAAGATAGCTTCGCATCAAAAGACAGTGCCAAATACCGCCCTTATCGTTCTACCGAGAACAACACCCCGGAGAAGGTCTCCACTCCTACTCCCAGAAGCAACACCACGCAGAAGAGATCCAGCCGTGTCATGGAGCAGCCTCGCCCTCAGCGTCGTTCCACCGCACCGCCGGAGAACCAAGATGTCGCCTTTGACAGATTCTCTGGTGGCCTTGGATATGGCTGGGAACGTGGTATTGGATTCGGCGGCAGTGCTGGCACCAGGCAGAAGAACGACACCAAGGCTGCCAGAAAGAGTGTGGCCATCAGTCAAAACTTTGGTGTCGATTTGAGCGATGTTCCCGTTTTCATGGTCAGAAACTAGGTGAAAGGAGGGAAAGCATGGAGGGAAGGAAATGGAAGGAATCCAAGGAATCCAAGGGCTCATGGAAAGGAGGAAGGAGGAGGGAAGGAAAGACCATGCCTGTTTTTGGCTACGAATTAGTTATGTTTTATACAATCCTCTTAATAATGTCTATAGATTCTATTCAATTACTTTTACTCGATCATGAAAGAATGAATTTCCACCTTTTCGCTTCTGCAAACACCATAGGAGACGAACACGAACTGCGTCAATGTGTTTTCCCTTGTTGGCAAGAGTCCCATGTTTAGCGGTGGCTCACTTCACAAATGTCGCATTCGGGTGCTAGAAGGCGCCAGTCAGCTGGACGGCAGAAATCGATAAAGACAGACAGATCAAATTAAACATGTTAGGTACTCTCCGGCGCAAACCCAATGGTATCAAGAATCGCAGACGCAAAAATAAAAGCAAGACGCCTAATATCCTTCATTTCATTACCACCTCTTCATAGTCGCTTACTGGCCCTTGCTCATGACGCGCTGGAGCATGTGGCCGACGACATTTGCTCTGGTCTCCTTCTTTGGCTTCTGGTCCATGGATTCTCCAGATGCAGGAGGGTTGGCAGCGGCAGCGGCTTCCTCGGCGCGCTGTCTAGATGCATTTCTCTCCTTGATGTCGACGATTTGGTCCTTGCTCAGAGAGGCCGTGTTGCCTGCTCCACCTCTGCCCCATTGGAAGTTCTTCTCGGGTTCGCGACCGGCGCGGGGATGCGCCTCGACGTCTTGGGTCTGGCGCGTGATGTCTGGGTGTACGTTGGGCTGCATGTTGCCCTGGCCTCCTCTTCCGGTCGTGTATGTTTGCGACTTGATGGTCGGGGTTTTGAGATCGGTGGGTGGAAGATTGGGCGATGCAGGCGCCATGTTGCCTGTGTGTTACAGTGAGCGGGAGTTGTCTTTGCGACCATTTCGCGCTCGTGCTGCCATACCTGCGCCGCCGCGACCATATGATAGATTGGCCATTGCTGGGATTCAAAGGCGCACAGTGACTGAGTCGGTTATGGTTTTAGGGTATGCGGGGTCGAGTGGATTGCGAAAAGTGGTGGTCTTGAAGTTTGTCGCAGACACGGCGAAAGATTTGAACGTTTTGATTTTACCGTTTCCGCTTATGCGTTGATAGCAGTGTTCAATCGGCGACGCAGATGAGGAAACCACGGGGATTGGGATGGCAGAGGACAAAAGGGAATTTGCATCCTTTCTTTCCCGCTCACACCAAACACCACATTGGCCAAGGACCTTGGGAGGCGCTCTCTCCACGTGCCATTCCAGGAGGAACTGTGTGTTTTCATAACGTAACCGCTTTCCAGAGTTGCTGCGACTGCTCGGCTGGCACTTGGCGGTTCATCTTGGCCGAGAGTTTGATACCAACTGGCCGACGAGAAGAGTAAGGAGTTGCTTGGCCAAGAACAAAGAAGGAAGCTGTCCCATGTTTCGGAGAGTTGGCGGTCGATGTTTGATAGATAGGAAACAAAAGAAATGCCATTAGTCACCTGTCAGACATGCATAACGTGGTCAGGCGTGCTGATATCGACCGCAAGGGGTTTTATTAACCAGTGTATGCTAGGTATTCAACACACCTGAATGTACTTTCGAGGTGATTATCTGTTCAGAAGCCTAGAAGAACTGTGCTTCATGTGGTCCTTGTATGCCCAATCCTCTTGTGTCCTAGGTATTGCTTTATGTTTCTGTAGCTGTGATTATTTGCGTGCCCTGAGAGGCAGGTGCTTGGCTCAAATGTGGCTGAATAGGAAAGCATTAGGTGCCCCATAGCAATTGCCATCACCGGCCCGGCCATGTGCGAAGCAGCGAAGTTGACCCCTACCGAGACGTCATTTGCTGTTGGACATCTACTTCTAGCATCGAACAACAACATTGGAAGATCGCCGGCACTATGAGACTGTAAGTGGATGTAAGGTCTTGATGTCTGCAATGATAGCTTATGTGTAATCAGAAACACGTCTCGTGGAGCGCTCCGGAGGGAAGCCTTCGAGAAGTTGGCAGTTCTGTCAGCGCAGGCTCCACCCTCACATGCAGCCCATCAAGACATAACGCGCCTTTGTTCCTTATACAAGACTCCTGAAACATCCAATGGAGTCGCCAAAGGTCCTATTGGTATTCGCGAACTCGAAGTCTTGATCGCTTTGTGTCGTGCTTCATCCTCTATTGAATCCGTGGAACACGCCGAACGTCTTCTTCAACAAATAACCCCATACCTCTCAGAAGCCCAGACTCAGACCTTCCGTCCATCGCCCTTCCTGCGCCATGTTCATCCCTCGCCATGGGAAGTCCTTGTTCAGGAAGTCGCGTCTGCATTGCTCAACATTGGTATCAAGCACTCGTCATTGCGTTCTCAGGTTGTCACTTCTATCATCAACACAATCGACGCGTATGTCCACCAGGGACAGAACATCGACAGACTTGATACATCCGAGGATTCTGCTTTGGACATTGACAATGCATCCAGGACCATAACCTTTTCCGTCTCACTTCTTGGCCTGCTTTCAGCACTCGCCGAGAAGCCTCAGGTCTGCACGGTACAGGAACGCGCTAGCATAATTTACAAGCTACAAACCTTGTACTCCGAGAAGTTCATGGTCACTATCGAGGGTACTCTCTCATCGGTGCGCAACTCTCATGGAATACACATGAAAGAATGGAAGCGCTTGCTCAGGGTGTACGCTTCAATGGGAAGGCCATTGGGCGCAATGTTGCTACAACATGCTTTCACACAGTATTTGGCCTCTTCTGCTGCTATCATGGTCACGCCTTCCGAATTTTCAAGAGATGAACAAGTTTTGGACTATCTACTCCAGCAAACCCCACAAAGTCTCTCAGGCTATGAAGGTGTTGATGGATCGTCGCTAGAGAAGCTCACAGAGTTGCTGACCGAGATTGTATCTCTGCTTGACGCCGATGCCGATTACTTGCAAGTCAGTTCTGCGTGGCAGCAGCAACTAGCTTTTTCGACCAAGGCTAGCTGCCTGATCAGCTTCCTCTGCTGCTCGCTCGCCAACGAAGACATTGCTGATGCTGACGTCCTCATGGCATGGCTGGATGGGATCTTGACCGATCCGGTCCAACTCGCGGATGAGAGACTTGCAAGCGTGACCCTCAAGTGTATGGCCATCCTTGCCAAAACTTCCAAGGCCTTTGCTTCGAATCTGGCACGTTCTTTACCCAGATTCATCGTTCAGGGAAGAATGACCAGCGATACCGTGGTGATTGCTGCGAATTGCTTAGCAGACGTCTTGCAACTGTTGCCCCAGGATCTTGTCATCAGCACGCTTTACAGCCTCGGAAACGTGCTCAGCACTGGTCCTTCGACCAACCGGGCAAACACATCTCTCTTCATCGATGGCAACGGCACCGCTAATGGCACGATGAATGGATCCGTGACTTCATACACTCAGCAACCTACTGGAAGCTCCATATCCCTGGTCACTAATGATGACGAAGAGACTGTTCTAGTCCACGCTGCAGTAGTCGAAGCAATTGTCGCCATTGCCAGAAAATGTCATGATGAAAGGATAACTGCGCTTGCCATCTCTATGTTGGTCCAGAAAATTGGTCGTGTCAATCTTGCTGTCGATGCTAAAATCATTATGGGATCTGCAGCTCTCGGGTCCCAAAGCGAGCCCAACGATTTCCGTCCCCTGCTGAAGTTGTATGCACGACTCGTTACGGACGCATTGGCTTCCGACAACAACGTTTCACTCCAAGCGGTGATGGATGCCCGCATGCTCATGGCGAAGAGTATTCCTCCTACGTCTCCTCTTTACGAGATCTATCTCACTTATCTGTTGGACGGTATCGTCAGCACGAGCGATGTCACCAGTCGTGACACAAAAACTGTAGTCATGGACAAATTGGCTGTTGGCCAGATCTCACAAATTCTGCCTCCTTTGGCCGCTCTTGCGGCATTCATGCCTTATGAGTACACTCAATTTGAAGATCCAGAGATGGTATCCGCTCTCAGTCGAGACGCTTGGTTTAACCTGATCGCACACGACTTTTCTTTAGGTTCATCTTTCGCAAAGAAGCATCAACAAGAGTTACAGACTCTGGCGTGGTACACTCCTTCCTTGATTGACAGCAACAAAGCCGACACTCAGGAAAGTGGCATTGATCTCAATACCGTTCTTCGTCGTGGTATGAGTCCTCAGCATGCGGTCCAGTTGAAGTCGCAGTTGATATCTGCTCTTCCGACACATGAAACGGACATCAAATCGCTGAATTATGCCGAGCTTACCTTCCTGAATGCTGCTCATCTGGTGGCGGTACTACGCGCCCAGTCTGGGGATTGTACGAGAACACTCGAATACTTCTTGGATCCCAAATTCAAGAGCGGGGCTTTAAGCAACTGTCTACTCGGAGTGGCGCTGAGTGCAGTCGACACCTATTTGGCACTTACCATGACTGGTCGCAGTCAAACTTTCGCGGCAGCCAATCTTGCACAACAACTAGCGAGGTTACTCGAGAGCTGCTGTCACCGCATCGATAAAGTGCAACAGGTCGCTACACTTGCTGCTGACCGCATCATTGACCAAGTACCCTCCTCTCTTTGTCAGAGAACATCTCTTTTCGCCCTCTTGGAACTACTCAGCCTCATGTGGATCAGCTGTTTAGAGGCAGAGACCGACGAGTACGAATGCAAGTCATTCTACAACTCGACAAAGGGTAATGTTTCCCTACAACTCTCAGACAACTTTGCTTACAGGCAGACGACATTGCGCGGATTCCAACAAAAGTGTCGCCGATGGGTGTTGAAAACACTAGACCGTGCTCCCTTAGATATGAAGGGTCTTCTTCAGACATACCTTTCGGACTACGATGACGAGGAAGCGTACGGCCGCATCTCAATGGGTAGATCATTCGCCCTTGAACTTGGTTCTCTCATCCCAGGAACTGATCAGAGACTCGGCGCCATCGACCGTAGAATGGATCCAGGCGTCAACACGGCATCTGACTTTGTTGCACAGTACACAACTCGTCAGGAATATCGTTATTTGGACACCGTGTCCAGACAAGATGAAGAGCTTCTGCATTCGCAGCAGGCCGGTATTGTTGGTATGCCCCGCTCTGCCCTGAGCGGACAGGCTCGCGAGATCACTGCTATCTTGAAAAACATGAACACCAATCTTCGCAACCATCATCCGGCATCACCTGAGGATCTCAGGTCTAATCTCAGACGTGCAGCAGCAGTATTGTGTAAGGTCGATGCGGACCGGTTCGGTCTTGCCCAGCAGTTAGTTGGTGTTCCTTTTACAGCCTTCAGCAAGACAGCAATAAAGCTCGGTGTTTCGTTATGGATGGGCGTAATCAAAGAGAACCCACAGATGGAGTCCAGGATTCTTGTTGAGATTGCCGAAGGGTGGGAGACGACAATTCATAAGAAGCGTGGTGTCTTCGCTCAGACTTTCAGGTGAGTTTTTCGATTTCATTGATTCGTACCATTAGTTTGCTGACCGATAATCCAGCCACCTCGACCCATTTTATGTTAAAGAGGAGTTTGCTCCTACTGACAAAAGCGCGATTACCAAGCGTCAGCAACAGGTTCATGACTTGATAGCGCCTCACTTCAGACTCGTCCAGTTCTTGTCGAGTCATTTCAACGCAACGAGGTTGAGCAATCCCCATACTGGCCGTATCTTCCACCGATTGATGCGTGTCACTCTCGCTGCCTTGAGGCATAGTGGCAGTCACCCGCTTGCTCGCGAAGTCCACTTCCACATTATTCTACTGGCCCTTCGTGTCATCAGCTATGGCACTGGTTACGATGAGAAGTCACGCTGGGAGCTCAAAGACCAGATTCTGTCTGCTGCTCTCAGGTGGTTCAACTTCCCGGCTCGATGGTCTTTCGGCGGCAACAAGCTGCAGGTAAAAGCTGAAGTTCAAGTTATTTCAGACGTTATCGTAGCGATCCAGACTAGTGCCTCTCTAGGAGCTAGGATGCTGCCTCCCATGCAGTCTCTGCAAGCAAAACAGGAATTGCTACTTCAACTCCTACAGAACGAAATCACGAGACTGAACGTATGGCTCTCTCCTCTGGGACAGGACACCCCCAACACCGTTTATGGTCAGCAGGGCAAGGCCAACGATTCTGCCATTGCCGCATTGGTCACAACCGCGTGGGCGGAAGCACCATCTCTCGCCGTACAAATGGCTTTCAGGTACTCTTCGTCTCTTGTTCAGTCCCAGGTCCGGTCATTGTTGGTCAACTACCCCGAAAAGGCTATGCATGAGCCCGATGCTCTGCAGATAATGCTTGGCACTAGTATGCCGCATGATGTTTCGTCACAGCTGAAGTACCTGCTATACTGGGCTCCGGTCAATCCCATCACTGCCGTCACGTACTTCCTTCCAGCATATGGAAATCACGCCTTTATTGTACAGTACGCGATGCGCGCTCTGGAGAGCCACTCGGTTGATGTCACGTTCTTTTACGTCCCTCAAATTGTACAAACACTTCGCTACGACTTGCTGGGCTACGTCGAACGTTACATCGTCGAAACAGCCAAATTCTCGGGCTTGTTTGCTCACCAGATCATCTGGAACATTAAGGCCAATGCTTTCAAAGATGAAGACTCACAAATCCCAGATCCCGTCAAGCCAACTCTTGACAAGGTAATGGATTCTCTTATTTCCAGTTTCTCCGATGAAGATCGAGATTTCTATGAGCGCGAGTTCGGGTTCTTTAGTGAAGTAACCAGTATTTCTGGAAAGCTCAAGCCTTTCATTAAGCGACCCAAACCCGAGAAGAAGGCGAAAATTGAAGAGGAGCTACGCAAGATCCAAGTCGATGTTGGCGTCTATCTTCCTAGCAACCCTGATGGAGTTGTTGTCGGTATTGACCGAAAGTCTGGAAAGCCTCTGCAAAGTCACGCCAAGGCGCCGTACATGGCAACCTTCCGCATCCGCAAGGAAAGAAGTCCTGAGATTGAAGCTGTTGATGAGCAATTGGATCACGTCGCCGAGGAAGGCGAGCCTCGTAAGGAGACTAGCTATGAAGTGTGGCAGTCAGCAATCTTCAAGGTCGGTGACGACTGTCGTCAAGACGTGCTGGCACTGCAAATGATCGCGGCCTTCCGTGGCATCTTCAACAATGTCGGGTTAGATGTCTACGTCTTCCCGTACCGAGTGACAGCTACAGCCCCTGGCTGCGGTGTCATCGACGTTCTTCCAAACTCCATCTCTCGCGATATGCTCGGTCGTGAAGCAGTCAACGGTCTCTACGAATACTGGGTGTCGAAGTATGGAACCGAGGACTCGCTACGTTTCCAACAAGCACGCAGTAACTTTGTCAAGAGTATGGCCGCCTACTCGGTCATCTCTTATTTGCTGCAGTTCAAGGATCGACACAACGGCAACATCATGGTTGATGATGCAGGCCACATTCTCCACATTGATTTCGGTTTCATCTTTGACATTGCACCTGGTGGTGTCAAATTCGAGCGCGCACCATTCAAGCTGACTGGTGAAATGATTGCCGTGATGGGTGGCTCTACACAGTCGCAGCCCTTCAAGTGGTTTGAAGAGCTCTGCGTCAAGGCATTCTTGGCTGCAAGACAACACGCGGAAAAGCTGAGTCATTTGGTCATTGTCATGTTAGACTCTGGTTTGCCTTGCTTCAAGCCAGAGACCATCCAGCATTTCAAGGAGAGATTTGTACTCGACAAGAGCGAACGTGAGGCTGCTGATTTTATGCGTTCCCTCGTCCGCTGGAGTGGAAAGAGTCACAGCACAGGTGTTTACGACCAGTTCCAACTTCTCACAAACGGTATTCCCTATTAGAATATAGCCTAGCCAATCAATCGCAATCATGACTTGACCTATAGAGTATTCGTGAGCTATGTTGAAGACACTTGTTTGCAACTTTGCAAGTGCGTGATTTTAGGAGTTTTGCTCTTGATCCAACGGTAGCAACTCCGGTGGCAAAGCGGCTGCAAGGACATGGAGCTCAACGTCAGTGTTTGAGTCTGAGCTCCATCTTCTGGACTTTTGCTCCTATTCTGTAATTTAGGTAGGGCTGCAAAGTTTTCCTCAAAAGCCTTTTTGGACGAGACTGCGGTTTATACTTGTAGTGGTGACATTGCAATCTGTGTACCATGGCGATTGGCATTTCCGTTCGGGCGAAAGTCCGATGCGGGTCTTTTAGGACCCGTTTCCTGTGGCCCAGCCTCGTTTCGTCTCGTTCGGCCTTGACTTTTATCCTTCGCTTCCGCAATCGTTTTGGGCCGAAGCTTTCGTGTTCTTTGAACTGTTGGATCTCGATCGTGTGCAGATAGTAGTCTGGATCATGGCAGCCAGAAAGGATGTATCGTTTGGTCACTGACCAACGGTCAGCGCTTGAGCTCGGTGGCAAAATAGAGTGGAGTTTGCTCCGCCCGCGCTCGGCAAATCCAAGCCGCAAGGGGCGCAAGGGACCGTCCCTGAGGCTCAACTGTAATCATCCTACGCGCGAACTCATCGACCACAGTGGGACAGGAACCGATAAACATGTGATTCTACGTGTAGTGGTGTGGATCTCGCTTGCCGATGGCTGCATCGATGCATGGCAAACAATCGACGATTGGCGTGTTAATGGCTTTGGCAGTCACCATTGCTAGAATGTATTGGCTGCGTACAGCAACAGCGACCGACTGGACGAGACACACTAAGTACACGCAACAGTTCTTGAAGGGTTGAGCAGAACTCAGAGACGATTCTGTAAGCAAGGTCTGCAAGCCGTGAACTTGTCAGATGTTTAGGGACAGACAGTTCCAAAAAGAAAGCTCTGGAATAGACACTACACGATCTACAATTCATCTTTCTGTATTGTTATGTCTATCTTCGCCCTGTCCACGTATTAATGTTTGCCACATTCGCTTTCTCTCGCCGTCAAAAACTAATGTGACGCCTTTAAGTCAAGTATGAAGTGAGTTCAGGGTCAATACAACATATCCTGACACCAATCCGACATCGTTAGCGATTGCAGTAACACAACACTAAGCTCCTTTTCTAGAAAGATCAAGGTGCTCTGATAAAGTCCCAAGATTTCAGGCGGCTCTAGCCCGACCCAGTGGAGCGGTCGTACATTTCGTCCAGGATTCGCCACCGGACGGACTTGGAAGCCGTCCATGGCCGTCTACCGGTTTTTTCATGCATGCTTTTGCTCTCGCACATGGCTGATTAAGCGAAGATGTGACTGACACCCGTACTCGGAGTACCTTTCCTTCGAGTGACGCTCTTCGGGCCAGATCCATACAGGCCTTGATGCTTAAATAATCTTGCCTGGACAGCCCCGTCGGCTACTCTCATGTTTTCTCCTCGTTGAGTCCAATTCCTTGCAATTGACACCAGTCCTGTCACGCTCCAGTCGAAGCCAGATCGTCATCACCGTTGGTAGGACCGCTCCACTGTCTGCACACACACACACACATAACAGTCGTTGACAGGATATCTGTATTCAGGGCTTCGGCGCCTCGACCGCAATTTAGCGTGGCTGTCTCGGACTCACACATCACGCAAACCCATTCCATCTCGTAAGTTCCCGATCTCTGATACAGAAACTCTACTGTGACTGCCCCCACGCTATCAACGAGCCGCGACCGTGGTTTCTTGGTAGCTTGCAGTCCATGGAGAAAGGTTTACCGCCATGTGTTTGTGGACATGCCAAAGTGGATTCACCAGTTTGTCAACGACCAACCCCTCTCCACTTGTTCATTTGAACTAGCCGTCTCTGTCACACCAGCCATTTCCCGCGCGCTGCAAGCTTGTCTTTCTTTCCTCTTTCCCATCTTCTGATTTGGCTGTTTCTTAGATTCTTTCGTCTTGTTCGCAACGTTCCTTAGATTGCTTGCGCCCTCTCTTTTGGCATGGAGAAGTAACGTGGTCAGATTCTCCTTCCGTCGGCTTTTTTTCCCTCACAACGGAACCAAGTAGTCTGCCACTGGCAGAGCTTTCGAGTAAGCTAACAATCATTGCACCTACTCAGCATCCCCTAAGTCATGTTTTGTTGTCATCGCTTGGACTAACATATATCAATCAGAATCGTTTCAAACACTGTCTCATCACACCGTGACTGTGATAAGCTAGGGTTGAAACCTTGTTAGAATGGGCGAGGCACCACAAGCTCAAGGCGATCGACAAGCTTCTGCCTACTCGGATCATCAAGACTCGACGAAGCTGATTAACATGGACCATTCGCCAGGAAAAAATCTTAGGGACGAACAGTCTGCACCTTTCTATTCGCAATTTGATGCATTTCCGCATGCTCCACACGCTCAGCATGGTACATATCCTAGTTACCAGTCCCAGCAGTCAATGGATCGGCTAGGCATGAGCTCCATGGGTCTTGCGCTGCCCGAAACTTTCACCTCGTCCACTCCTACACGAGTTTTCTCCCAGCCAGCACCGCCCTACGCAAACGGAAGCTTGCCTCCAGGCATGGAGTACCGGCCACAAGCACTTCCATACGGATCGCAAATTTACCCACCAAACGTAGCAATGCATGCTTCTATGCCACGCACCCATATGCATGCCTCATTGTTCGCTTCTCATTACTACTACAACTCATACGGTGCTCCACAGCCTCCGGGACAGCCTTTGACAGGATACGCGACAATGCCTCCTCACGGCAAGGCTGACACCACTGGCCAACATATGCTTTCTCAACCATATTCAGGTACGTTCCTTCGTAGTCCCACGGAAGGAAGCAGCCCGCGACTTCCTCAATTGCGTCCGGATTCTATGATACTAGACCACTAACGTGTCCCCGCAGGTCTCGCTAGACGTGACATTACCGCCCAAGCTGCCCCTTCTTATCCGAGGGGTCCTCCGAGGAAGCCCAGACAATCCGGCTATGCGCTTTGGGTGGGTAACTTGCCCCCTGACACCACCATCATCGCCCTCAAAGAGCACTTCTCGCGCGAAGCAACAAACGACATCGAGAGTCTGTTCCTCATCGCCAAAAGTAATTGCGCATTTGTCAACTACCGTACCGAAGCGGCATGCATGGCTGCCATGGAGCGGTTCCATGATTCCCGCTTCCAAAGCGTGCGCTTGGTGTGTAGGCCCCGTCGCGGAACGCCCAATGGTGGATCTTCTTCGTCGACGCCAGATTCGATCGCCCCGAACTCGAGCAATGAGAATGACAAACCGTCCCGAAAAGTGGTTCCCAGGTTGCCTTCTGGGCCTGTCATTGTGGACAGCTCGGCCGGTCACTCACCAAAGAAAGCGACCCAACAAAAGCTCAGCGAGAGTCCGGAAGGAACTGATGGAGTGGATGGGGCTAATGGGGTTGATGGAGCTGCTGGATTCAACTCAGCGCGCGTGCCCGAGAAGTACTTCGTTGTCAAGAGTCTCACGTTGCAGGACCTCGAGGCCAGTGTGCGTAATGGCGTCTGGGCTACCCAGAGCCACAATGAGGTGGCTCTGAATCGCGCCTACGAGGTGAGAACGAACCATGAACCGATCATTCCATTCACAGTCAACTAACGTGTTTGCAGAGCGCCGACAGTGTCTTCCTAGTCTTCTCTGCCAACAAATCCGGCGAATACTTCGGGTACGCTCGCATGCTCAGCCCCATCACCTCCGACTCAGCTGCTCCCTCTGTCAGCTTACGGCCGAGGCCTCAAGACCTGGACAATGGACCCAAATCGATACCGACTCCAGCAACACAATGGGCACCGAAAGGACGTGTCGTGGATGACTCTGCACGCGGGACCATCTTCTGGGAAGTCGACAACTCAGAATCCGAGGAAGGAGCAGATGGCGTCGCGTCACAGCAGCCCCAAGAAGAGAAGGCAGGATCGAAACAAGTTCAAGAGTGGGGAAAGTCCTTCAAGGTCGAATGGATCTCTACGAACCGCCTTCCCTTTTACCGCACGCGCGGATTGCGAAACCCTTGGAACGAAAACAGGGAGATCAAGATTGCACGCGATGGAACAGAGATCGAACCCAGCATTGGACAGCGTCTTGTGCAAATGTTCCACCGACCGGCACCCCTACCTCAAGGAATTGTCGGTATGCCGCCAGTCAATCCAGCCATGGCTCAGCACTTTCCTGCATGATAGCCTTGTCGGGGGCGCGACTCGTGTATACACCCAACTTGGTCAGACCACACAATGGAATTAACCTTTCTCAAGATAGACTCGGATATCAGTGCGTATCTGAACCCCCCTCACGACATCGACACTCAACACGATACATTCCACTCTAGGATACCAAGGGCCTCGTCCACATAGATACGCTCATCATCATTTGATGGGCGAAAAGTTCTCTCAAAAACAGTTACACCGGTTCACCTTTAAAAGATCTGTCATTAAGCGAAGCCAGCGACCTTTGTCTTTCGGAAAGCGGGCCATTTGTCTCTGCTCATCTGATTTGCCTTTTTCGATCCCTTTCCTGTTTTTTATTATCATTATCTTCACTTCTATTGTACAAAGCAAGCAACGATCTGTACGGCATATCCATATGTATTCACACTACGAAGAAACGAGACCATATTATTAGAACATTTTCGAGACAAACCTCAGTTACGCTTGCAGAACGATTGTCATGGGCATTTCCAGACGATTTGACATTTCGCGAACGATTATGCCCCTGCCTGATGCAGAGGAGCAAAGACAAAGTTCCTCGATCGGCGGCTTCTCCGAGCCAAGAGTGCTAGACATTGGTAGCAGTGGGCCCGATTCAAACGTCCAAGGGCACCATTTTTAGCGGCGCGGCCGTTGCTACGTCAAGTGCATGGAATTTGTGAATTTTGCATTCAGAACAACTCAGAGACCGAGAGCAACTAGCGAATCGAGTGCAACGGAAGAAATGGCTGATAAGGACATGATGCAGGAACATGTAGGAATACTCGGAGTAGCTTGACTCAGCTTCGGCCGCTAGGTTCAAAGTAGTGAAGTTGAAGCAAGTTGGAGCGAAAGCGATCTGACAGCAGCCATGGCAGCTCCACCTTCCATAACATCCCTTGTCGCATGCGGCTGGAAATCTCTGCCGCTCAGCCACCGACACCCACATCTCTTAGACTCTGACTCTTCAAGAGCTCACGTTCGATACGATCGTATAGTAGCAAAGCAGTTGGCAACAAACGGATGGTTGGGAAATCCCTGTCGGCGCGCAGGTTTCGTAACTTTTGCCTCTTCAGGGTTTCACGATCACGGCGGTCGGACCTGCGCTTGCAGTAGTCGCTGCTGCTGCTGCTGCTGCTGTCGTCGTAAGAAGCTCGGCGCGAGACGCGAGAACAACTTGGAACTCGCGAGAAGTCGTGTGCATGGCCCTTTCCAGGCCCTCGATGCTTTCTGTGATGCGTTTTTCGATGTCGGTCTTGCGAGCGAGCAAATCGCGAAGAGTGCCGAATGCGGTCTGACTTGACGCGTCGGCGTCGGTGCCGGGTCTAGATTGCAGAGTTTAGCCTTTTTGCTTTTCCACGTCTCAGAGGCGTGCGGTGAGCACGCCGCGCAAGGAGGCAGGAATTGCCGAAACGTGCTGATGGATGGCTGAGATGCGTTTCTCGGATTTCCATGTTGGATATGCATGCCGACATGCATTGGCCGTGGTCCATATTCATTCGGATCACAAAACTCAACGTACTGCTCGACCGTGATGTTGCGCTTGAGGAATTCAATTCTCTTTTGCAAGTCCTTCTGCTTGTTGCTGCGATTCTTGCGAATTCTTGTACGCGCCTTTTCCTGACGGATCACGACCTATCGAGGTAATCTCGGTTAGTTATATGTACACTCCTTCGACTGTGATCAATGGCCTTCGGGATCCTTGAGTTTTGTCGAGGTCTTGGAACATTAGGCTGACTTACAGATTTGCGCAGATCGTCTTGCTTCTTCTTAAAGGTGATACCGCCGTCGTCGTCGGTCTCTGTGGACTTGACTGTCTTCTGTGCTTTGGTTGGAACCATGATCGCGTCTGGCTGGTCGAGTATAAAGTAAAGTTGTAGTCGAACAGCTGTCAATCTCTAGTATGTGGCCGATCGTACTCCGGTGTTGCTAGATACCCGTTGTCAAGGAGAGCGTGATAATTGAGGCTTGTGGAATTCTAGAGGGGATTTGCAACGTCATGTTCAAGTGACAGAATAGGAAACAGCTTGAGTCTCGAATGCGGGGTAAATCTCGGATTCTCTTTCTGGAGGAAAATTATTGCTCGCGCTCCGATAACGACAACAAGAAGCGTCCATCACTCTTTCAACACACATTATTCGTCATCATGGGTCTCGCAGGTCCCAAAAGACGCAGCAAGATCGGAACCGACCCGAACAACAACAACTGGGCCAAAGCGACAGATTCCTTCGGTCACAAGATCCTTGCCTCGCAGGGCTGGAAACCTGGCGACACGCTCGGCGCCAGAGACGCAAACCATGCCTCACATTACACTGTCGGCAGTAACTCGCATATCCGCGTTCTGCTGAAAGACGACAACTTGGGTCTCGGAGCAGCCCGAGTTGCAAGCAACGCAGAAACTTTCGGTCTGAGTCTGTACTCGGGTCTTCTGGGCAGACTGAACGGCAAATCAGAGGCAGAGGTTGAGAAGCAGCAGACGGCGCAAAGAGACGTGGAACTGGCACTATACCAAGGCAGAAAATATGGCAACATCAACTTCATCAGCGCAGGCTTCTTGGTCGGTGACAAGATGGACCTCAAATCCACTGTCATGCCAAACTCGAAACCCGCATCCGAAAAGACTGCGCCGGACGCAGCAAACAAGAAGCGCAAGAGATCAGAGCCCGAACAATCTGCAAACGATGCATCATCCGAGTCCGAATCTTCAGACTCCTCCGACGACGAAGAAGTTGCTGAGGCGCCCAAGTCAAAGAAGGCCAAGAAGGATAAGAAATCGAAGAAGTCTTCCGCCAAGGACTCGAGCACCGAGAGCATAGAGGAGGTCAAATCCAAAGACAAACGTAAGAAAGAGAAGAAAGACAAGAAGCGAAAGGCTGCCGATGCATCAAGCTCGGAAGACGAGACGCGAGCAGAGAAGAAGGCGCGCAAGGTAGAAAGGCGGGCAAAGAAGGAGGCCAAGAAGGAGGAGAAGAGGAAGAGAAAGGAAGAGAAGAAGGCTGCCAAATCTGGCACTGCCACTCCCTCAACGGCACCTGGAACTCCTGCAGAGCCTGCACCAGTCGCTGCTCTGTACGGTAGACAAAACGTACGCCAGCGTTACATTGCACAAAAGCGCCTGGCATTCATGGACCCGCAAGCCATGAAAGAGGTACTATTATTAATTGTTCATCACGCGCGCCGAGTACTGACACATCTTGCAGATCTTCATGGTAAAAGCATAGAAGCATTTCTTCCGCAAATTCTTTACCTCTTTATATTGCCACCAGGCATAGCGTGGCTATCAATTATTCGGGATCTCTTCATGGCGAGTTATAGACGAGAGCGTAGAAAAGCGTTCTGTCTCTTTCCAGGCGTAATGCATGTGGCCCTTGGAGTTCTATCTGTGCGTTATTCCTACTATCAATCAACCCTGAAGTCTACTCATATTTCGCCCCCTGTGCTGTTGATATCACTCTGTACACACGCGAAGGCTTGCAGCCAGTATCAGACGGATGGGCTTGTGACAGCTGATTGCAAGCGAGTGGTTGTGAATGCATCCTAAGTCACGAGAGAATTGACGTAGTCACGCTCATCGAGGGCCCCATCAGAGCAAGAGCCACAGCCAATGGCTCGAAATGCATGAAAATGAAAATCACGGAAGGTATTATTGTGCTTTCTGGATGCTTCACTCGATTCGTGCGGCAGAAGTTGTTTCACAGAAGGAGCATCCGGTGGCATGTGAAAGTCGTCACAATCTTAAGCCCGCACAATCGCCGTCGATCTGTGGGGGATCTGCACGGCGGCGACTTCCGTCCTCACTGTCGAGTTGCCTTCCATCTTTTTACTACTTCCTACCAGAAACCAACCCACCGTGGCTAGATCCCATCAGTGGCCAGGATGGCATCGACGGTCAATACTGGAGTCTCTTCGGCTGTCCTGAAATCACAAACCCCGAAACAGAATCTCATCGCTCAAGGCGCGGAAGCGTTTCCAGCATTCTTTGACAATTGCCGAGATGCTTTTCAACTTGAATATAGTGGCAGGCCACGCAAACGTGCAAGGCTCGAGGACTCTGTTGAACTGTCCCATTCCCCTCTCGGATCTGGGATTACTATCGCACGTGTCGAAATTCACCTTCAACAAACGTCAGATGCTGCCAGGCATGTCGGCACATCGACAGTACTGGAAGATGACATCGAGGTCGGACTTGTTGACAGCCACGGTTTGGACACTTTGAAGCCGTTCTTCACCTTGGTCGGTCATGTCGGCTACAAGAAGAGCCCTTTGCTCGAGTTTCGGACAACAACTTCTCTTCTACCAGACACTGTGAATTTGCTTTCGCGCGTCAAGAGCCTGGAGAAGCGCTCAAGACGTAATGTCAGGCCCGGAGTGTGCCACTCTACGTGCCGTCTGCATCAGTCGAATGGTCCGTCCGGTCCCACATACACGCTAGAGTGTAGCATCATCTGGCTCAACGGAGAGTCTGCTTTCGGAGCTGCTGCAAAGAAGGAAGATTGGGACACTTTGACCCAGTTCTATCCGGAACTCAAGAACAACCAATCAAAATCTTGGACACCACAGGAATTCTACTCTAGCGTGCACTCTCCGTCGGTCGATGCGCCCGAGTCAGAACTGACAAAACGAAAGGTATTGGAAACCGATCTATATCCCTTTCAAAGACGTGCTGTTACTTGGATGCTTGATCGAGAGAGTTCCAATCAGGAGTCATCACGAAGCCGTCTATCTTTCACGCCGGCTAAGGACATCAACGGACAGCCTTGCTTTGTCAGCCATCTGGAGGGTGTCATTTGTTCCGCCTCACATCTCAGTACTTTTGACGAACCCAAAGGCGGGATTTTGGCCGAGGAGATGGGCCTTGGAAAGACCTGCGAGCTCATCGCATTGATATCGCTCAACCAGCGAGATTCTTTGGATACGAATACCGTGCATGCGAACACAATACCTGCGCTTACTAAATCTCGAGCCACGCTCATCGTCACACCGACTACCATCTTGCAGCAATGGATGGATGAGTTGGCTCGACATGCTCCTAGTCTTTCTGTCTTACACTACAAGGGCGTCTCTGACCCAGCATTGACCAAGAAAGGAGCTATGCCCATACTAGAAGACTTCGCTCAACGAGACGTCGTCATCACAACATATTCCGTTCTCGCAAAGGAAGTCCATTACGCCGTCGACCCGCCTGAACGTTCGCTGCGACAACGCGAACGAAAACACACGAGACCCCGAAGTCCCCTTGTCCAAACGCACTGGTGGAGAGTATGTCTGGATGAAGCGCAGATGGTTGAGAGTGGAGTCAGTGCAGCAGCTCAGGTTGCATCTCTCCTACCACGTGAGCATGGATGGGCTGTTTCCGGAACGCCTCTGAAGAAAGACGTGCAAGATTTGTTCGGGCTTCTGGTCTTCCTCGGCTATCAACCATTCTGTGACTCCTCTGCAATCTGGAAACGGCTGATCCATCAATACGGTGACTTGTTCAAGACCTTGTTCGGCCGTATAACTCTGCGTCACACAAAGGATCAAGTACGACATGAACTTCGATTGCCTCCTCAGAGAAGGGTTGTTCTGACCTTGCCCTTCACCCAAGTTGAAGAACAAAATTATAAGACACTCTTCGAGGAGATGTGCGAAGAGTGTGGATGTCGTCCTGATGGTTCTCCTCTGAACGATGACTGGAACCCAGAGTCACCTGCCTTGCTTCAGAACATGCGAGCTTGGCTTTGCCGGTTGCGTCAAACATGTTTGCATCCTCAGGTTGGCGGCCGCAACAGGAAGGCCCTTGGACGGGGTCAAGGACCATTGCGTACTGTGGCCGAAGTGTTGGAGGTCATGATAGATCAGAACGAAACATCTATTCGCACAGAGTCTCGTCTTGCTATCACTACGCAGCTTCTCCGCGGCCATATTATTGGAAATGCAAAGGACGACGATCACAGAGCCGAGAAGGCTTTGGAGATCTACAAATCCGCCCTCGAAAAGTCCGAAGCAATTGTTGCCGAATGCAGGGTCGAAGTTTCCAGAGCAATTGCTCGCAGGAGTGACGCCGAAGTAACGCACAATGGTATCGGAGGAGAGGAATCGACGGAGGAGACATCCGAAGGCCGGAGCAAGGTGTCGCTGTACTCGGCTCTACAGCTTCAGCATGCATGCGCTTTCTTCATTGGTACGACGTACTTCCAGATGAAGTCCAACACCAGAATCACTGAACCAGACTCAAAGCAATTCCGAGATCTGGAGGAACAAGAGTCATGGTACTATGATGCTGCGAAGCTGATTCGTAAAGAGCTTCTCAGCGAAGACTCTGCCAAAGCCGAAGAGCTCATGCGCTCGATCGAGCAAGAAAAGGATGATGTGATCCTTGAGCCCACCAAGTTGACAGCTATGGAAAGTCCTGGAGGCGTAGAGAACGTCAAATTGGTGAGCCTTGCTTCGATAAACTCCAGAAAGAAGAGCTAGCCTGACTAACTGTCCACAGGTCCACAAAGCCCGAGATCTTGCAAGTATTCTCAACGCCCAAGCGGAGCTCATCGAAGAGTGGAGAGCGAAAGTAATCGAGCTTCTACTCAAGCCTCTGATCGACAAGGACGAGGAAGGCGTTGAAACTACTGGTGAAGAGTACGAAGACTCGACAAAATCACAAGACACTCTAAACGCATACCTTGATGCTCTACGAGCCGTGATTGCTGACCGCTCAACATGTATCACTGGCCAAAGTGCGCCTCTTGTCGACCAAGAGATGAAACATCTGACTCAAATGGCCAAATTAGGTAATGGTCATGCACCAGAGCTTATACTCGAACTGCTAGCGAAGCGTAATGGTTTGAAGCAGAAGCCTGATGACTTACTGTCCCTCCGTGGTCTAGTTCATGAGGTTCGCGGTATCGAAACAGCACTTGACTGGCAAGAGGGGAACGCACGCGTTCGTGCGGAGCTCCACATCATTCGCGATCAAGCAAAACAATTCGCTGCCATTACGCAGGAAGAATCCGACTTGTTGAAACGCCTTGACGAGATGATTGAATTGTTCTCGGCCACAATGAATCAGCGCCTAGAGTTCTATCGTCAGCTTCAGCAAATTTCGGACACTGTAGCCCCTCACAAAGACGATTGGGACGATACCCTTGACGTGGCTGCCCTCGAAGCCGCGACTCGCCGACAAGAACAGCAAACCAGGTCACTCCAAACTCTCAAGACCAAGAATAGGTTTCTGCTACATTTACGCGACGAGAGCACGAATTCAGACGAGACACAACGTATCTGCGTCATTTGCCAGAGTTCATTCGAACAAGGTGTCCTCACAGTTTGTGGTCACCAGTTTTGCAAGGAATGCATATCTCTCTGGTGGTCGGCTCATCGTACATGCCCGGTCTGTAAGAAGAGATTGGTTCTCGCAGACTTTCATCAAATCACATACAAACCGCAGGAATTGCAAGCACAAGAAGAAAGATCTGAGCCTTCCTCGCCGGGTCAGAGCTCGAGCAAGATCTCGACTGAGTCACTCTATGCCGACATTGGTAATGATACTCTGGCACAAATCAAGTCTATTGATCTGAACGGCTCCTTCGGCACCAAAATTGACACTCTCGCTCGACACATATTGTGGATCCGTAAGAACGATCCGGGAGCAAAAGCAATCGTGTTTAGTCAGTTCAGAGAGTTCCTTGACGTGCTCGGCACCGCATTTAAGCAATTCGGTGTTGGTTACTCGCGCATGGGAAAGCCAGGCGCTGTTGATCGATTCAAGAACGACGCCAGCATTGAGTGTTTCCTTCTGGACGCAAAGACCGACTCCTCCGGCCTCAATCTAGTCAACGCTCAATACGTTTTCCTGGCGGAACCACTCATCAACACGGCAATCGAGCTCCAAGCCATCGCTCGCGTCCACCGTATCGGACAGAAACGACCAACCACCGTATACATGTACCTCATCGGCGACACGGTGGAAGAAGCCATCTACGAAATCTCAGTCGCCAGACGTCTAGCACACATGCAAAAACGAGACCAAAGAAGATCAAAATCCACAACTCCGGCTCTGGGCGAAGCGGCCATCGATGCGGCAAATTCGCTCGAGCTGCAACAAGCCCCGATCTCGAAATTGCTCGCTCAGGGGAATGGTGGAGGCGAACTCGTGCCTAATGATGATCTGTGGAGTTGCTTGTTCAGTCGTGCTGCGAAGAGTCAGAGACAGCAAACTGTTGTTTCGGCGGAGATGGAAGCGGAGGTGGGAAGGCATTTGCGACAGGAAGCTGCAGAGAACAGACGTGATGGAGTTTAGTCGCTCATGGACGAAGCAAGAGCGATGAATACTGTTTTGCAACAGAACGGACAATGACGAAGAAGGAGCGGGAGGAGCGGAACAACACGCAGACTGAGCACAACAACAATCGTGTGCAAACAGGCAAGACACTCATGAAGCTGGAATAAGAAACGTCGCAAAGACGTATTCTGTAATTAAGTAGCTTTGATGATTCATAATGTTGACCCGAAAGAAGCAACCAGATAAATGCGAAATTTCCAAGTGTTGTCACTCATTCCTACATGAAAGAATCATGATCAAACTGTTGAATCAATTCATCCATCCATCAGGGTGATTATGGGAAGAAATTCAAAGAGCGATTCCTTCCCATCAAAATAATCAGCAGGAAAAAAAAAAAGACCAACCTAAATCAAATCAAACCCCAAATCATATCGCTGTCCTTCTTGCTGTGAATGTATCGATCAATTTGCGACGACAAGGGAAACCACGATGATATACAATTGATCGACTGAAGGTGTTTGGGTCAGCACACCAAGACCATCTCCTTCCGATCTTCAACTGCAGTCGTGAGAATGTCAATTTTCTGCTCTTGCATCATAGACGCCCCTTCTTCTCTGTATTTTGTACTCTCATACCCTGTTGGATTGGAGTATACATATACAGTGGTATTTTTTCGAGTCAAACTGATCTGGTCTCTCGGGAATGTGTCACTAGCATCTCCACTTCTTACCTGTTCTTGTTCATACACGATGAAGGAATTTTATAGGTGTAGTTGCTCCCTCATATGCAACGCGTGTGAAGAAAAAGGTTATCGGTGAAGAGCTTCCATGGTGTGAATATATGCACAAGAAGTGGTATACCGGCTTATGATGATACAGGTCGTGACCAGTACGAAATGACAGTCTCGCGACGTCCCTGTCCAAATAGCGTTCTGGGATGCTGTTGTCTTGTTTCTCCTGATTCTGCGTCCTCTCCTTACTCGTCTTCTTTCTACACCCTACTATAAAGCGGCGACTGGGCTCTGTGCGGCGAGAGAGGGTTGTCGTGTTATCGCACGGGTTCGGTTTTGTTGTCACTGTCGGGCACGCCTGTGGGTGTTCGTCTTGGGCTGAAAGACGTGATTGGAGTGTGAGTGGCTGATTGGTCCTATGATGTTCTTCGACTGCTTCCTTGGTGACTCGAGTTGGACGAGCGCGTTCCGTCGCGTTCGACGTGTTCGGTGGCACGTAAGAGTGTCGAGAGTGAGGCCTTGTTCTGGAGGTCCAGGTCTTGAGAGTCCTTGAGGGGCAATAATGGCGGGGGATGTAGCGGGTGAGGCGGATGGGGCGTACGTCGGGAGGTCGGAGATGAATACTGAGTGGCTTGGGCCGAGTGCTGGCCGATGCCTCTTGGGTCGATGGGAGGTAGAGTGGTATGCAGAGGCCAGTTGAGGAGAGGCGTAGCGTCGGAAGATTTGCGTGAGCTCATCGAATCGAGATGGCTGAGAGGGGGCAGCGTGGTGGTGGAGGGTTTGGGTGGACCGCTACTGCGAGTAGCGGGATAGGAGAGGCGAGAGCTGGAGGGCGATTGGGAGCCATCGTCGGATTGAGTAGTGGCTGTGGTGTTGGTCATCTGTCTGTGGATGGCCAGAGGAAGACTGGGCTGGGCAGACGATCGCCAGGCGGAGTAGGAAGACACGGTGCCCTCATCCGAGGGAGGTGCATTCTTGGGGAGAGGAAAGAGGCGGAAAGAATCGACATTGGGCGAGGCGTTGGTTGGTGAAGGTAGAGCCTTGATAGGCGGCGAGCCACTTCGATCGTGTGTGCCGTCTTCGCCCTCGACGCCATCATTGCCATCGACATCGTCGACACCATCGACACCATCACCTCTCTCGTCTCCGTCGGCGACCGACTCGTCCCAGCTGCGATTCTGGCTACCTCCTTTTTGTAATTTGGGCTTCTTGAAGTTCTCTAGCAAGAAGCATGTCAGCAGTGCTAATACCAAATACAGACGCGGGACCGACCTTGATGGTTTGATTCCGAGTGTTTTGCTTTAAAGTCTATTAGATACTCCTGGTACTCCTTGTATTGGGGCGTCTTCTTGTATTTGCGGAGCTCCGAATAATACTTGTCCTTGAGAGTCTGTGCTTCGCGCTCGCAAGGCTCCTTTTCGTGCGCTTGTAGCTCTTGCCAGCGCTCACCTACCAGTTTCGCGATTTCAGTAAAGCTAAGGTCCTTGCCTCTGAGTTGATCGCGTATTTCTGTATGGTTTCTTGTCAGCACTTGCTACAGCGGGACCCAGTCAGGGCGAAACCAACGGTTGGAGAAGATGACATATGCAGATGGCGGTCGTTCTGGTGCGTGTTCGTCAGGCTGTACGCGGGCCGTGTTAGTTTCCTCTTGATCTAAAGGCAACTGCATACGCGTCCTCGATGGCTTACTTTGGGGTGCCGTCTGTACTTTCGTTTCGACCTTTGGGGTGCGCCGTTGGTCTGGCCGGCATTGTGCTGGTTTTGGTGACCATCTTGATGGCTTTGTGAATCCCGGCCTTTCTTCGAGTCGTGTTGGCCAGCAGACTCGTCAAGGCGTGAGGACCGGAATGGCGAAGGCAAAGGCGTCCTGTCCTTGGACGCATTGAATATCGCTCTCTGGAGTTTCTGCCATCAATGGATTAGTGTCGGTTTGGGAAATTCTGATTCGGGCTTCAAAAAAACGCACCCTCCGATGGCCAAGCTTCACTCCGAGAACCTCTCTGTAGACGGCCATGTGTCAGCAATGTCGTGTGTATGCAGCCCGCCGGCAGTCCGCTTACTCACAAATCAGCTTCTGTTATGTCCATGAGTGTTTCCCATGTGTCGAAGCCCTCGTCAACAAAGGTATCATGATAGTGCGATAGGTCTAGCCGCGAAAGCTGGAATTTGAGGTCGTTCATCATGAGCGCGACAAATGTTCAAAAAGCCCCGTTGCAAGAGACAAGGCTCTAAGGTTAAGGAAGAGAGATGGCCAATTGTGCCAGCGAGCACTAGTACGAGAAGTCTCGCCTGATCAATCGAAGCCGCAGTCACGATGACATTGTGAGTGAACAGCTTGAGCGGTAATGGGGAATGACAAACGGCGATGGTGAAGCCCGATTTCGATGGACCAACAAGCGCAAAAGATTTCGGTCGGCGCTCCGAACCAATCCCTTCGTTCTGGGGAGCCTTTGGCCCTTCGCCTCTCGAGAGTCTTGGTAGGATGCCGATTCACTCGCGCCGTGCGATGAGCGGCGTAGCTGGTCCGTGTCTGTCTCGCTGAAGCTCGAAGGCTGAAGCTGTTGGGCCAGGGCCGCCAGGCGGTGCAAAGGGGAAGAGGGAAAGCCTCCGACTTTCGGAAAGGACTCCGGGCGGGGCTGGAGATTCACACGCGACGTTCGAGATGCAGAAGTTCTGCTGAATGTGGCAGGCGAAAGCAGCAGCAGAAGAAGTTGATGAAAAGCAGGAAGGATCTGTCCACGAATGCGATGTAGGAAGCAGCATGGCGGATTTAGTGTGGATATCCTTGCTTTCCTTCTCTCAATAGCCGAACCTGTTTGTCCATTTTGGTTGTTGTTACCCGCATGCCCTTTCTCATCACCGATGCATTTTCACGATCTGGGAAATTTTCGCCGGACAAAAAACAAACAATTCGGCAAACCATCTTAATGCGTCGCCCTTTCGTCTGCCCTCGATGCCATCGGACGATGAAAGGGCGTCAGACTATTGCTTCATTCATCGGTGCATATAAGTTCGATGTGTGCCTCCTATTTCGATGTAGGCATTTCTAACTTTACGTGCGATCGGCGGACTGGTCGTGTATTACGATGTTACGGAAAATGATGATTGATGAACGCTTTTCTTGGCATTCGGTGGAGCCGTCACCGTCCCACCGGCGAATCTTCTATTCGCCCATTGCTTGCCATCATAAAATTCGCATCCGCTAGGTACTTGAATCCGTGGGAAAAGTCCAATCTCGATGACTTTGCCTGCGCACAGGAACCGCGCAGGTGACGAGAACTGTAAAACTTCTATTGCTAGTGTGCCCACTGTTCCGCTCCGTCGACGGACCAAGTGACCGTGTCCGCGACCGACTTGGGTGCTTGCTTGTTTGCAAGCAATGTGCTGATTCGCGCCAATAGGGCTACCTACCTAAACGAGCTGTGCTACATGGCACGCTGTAAGCTAACAGTTATTCGAGCATCTAGGTTCATAAGCCAAGAAAATATAGCTAACCCTTTGTTCCGTGTTTTCGAAAGAAACGTGGACGTCACACGAAACAGGAAGTTGCAATTCCAACCGAGGTCTTAGACTTCGCACCGCTTCGCCTGAACACTTGTTCCATCATGATCATCCATGAGAAAGAAAAATGCATGATGCCTACCCGATTTCTCGATGCCCGCCGTATGTGGATACGCAGCACCTCCGCCCATGCACATTTGTTTCGCTTTCGCTTTCTAGAATACGACTTTTGCTTCTAGTTGGGCCTCGGGTCCAAAGACCATGCAACACTCAAGTGTGTAATATCGCACGTGCACAAGACGATCAATTCGAGAAGGCGAAGAATTACGGCACTAAGTGCAAAGATGCATCAATGTCCCTCGATTCCCCATGTGTTAGAGTCTATTACGCTTTTAGCTGTTAAGAGTACATGATGTACTATATCGAACTCTATTACATCGACTCTCGAGAGCCACAAGGCCGCGTACGGAGTATTGATCCACCTGTCAAATTGCACGATACTATCTGGAAAAGAGCATGCGGTCCTATCTGGATATAGCCATACTCGCGAATATCAATGTGTGTGTTGACAGCTGTACAACTGGCTCCAGCACACTGGGAGGCTATATCCAACAGAGGTCACTTTAGGCAGGGCAAACGGTTTTTGATGGACGACTGCGCAAACCTCGGAAACATCTTGCATCTCCCATCTCCAGGCGTCATCACGAAAGAAGGACGATAGTGACAAAACTCTGCTTTCATTTCTATCGATGGTATTGCGGCAGATTCTCTGATGCGCCTCCTGTCACTTCATCGCCACCAAGTACGTACTCGTTCAAATCATCATCTATAATTAACGGCGCAGATGGCCCAGATTGTGTGTTCTCCTCCTCGTGAGTATTTGGTGATAGTGGCGGCCCGCTTGCAGAAAGCGCCAGCTGTCGTCGTTGTAACTCGTGCTTGTCGTCTGTTGGCGGCAGCGCACTGCCGTTTTCAGTCGTATTGTGGACATCCTCAGAGGTATGTACCTGATGCGTTGTTTGCGTGGACGCTCCAGCAGATCGTGATGAACCCGCGACGGCGGCCCCATGATCTTGGTAAAAGTCATCTTGAGGCAGTATTGGAGCAGTCGCTTGCTCCGCGCCTGCAGATGCTGGAGGCATAGAAGGTGGTTGACTAGGCATCAATCGTGCCTCTGCCCGACGTAAGCGTTCCTTTTCAGGGAGAGATTCCTCATTCTCCAGTGGCGGAGGTTCATGGTAAGCAGGATAGTAAGATCCATCATACTGATAATCATGGCCTGGATCCCACTGATAATCTTCCGCACCATAGTCGTAGTTGGTGCCGTACTGGTAATCGAGAGAAGTGTTGGGATCGTAATCATAGCTGTAAGGACCAGAATGCTGATAAACTTCGAAGTCATGACTCGATACCGTCGAGTGCCCCTGCTGTTGTGCCACACCATATTGTGTCATGTCAGGATTATCTTCCAGGTTGTGTGGCGATGGCGGGGGTTCGGTTGCTTTGCCCTTTCCCTTTCTGTTGTTTCGTTCACTGTCAGTCGTTCCGACGACGACTTCGAAAGTACATGTCGCGACAGATTTGTCCCTACGAATAGGGGCAGTGTCGAGAATACCGGCACCGTTAAGCATCAGGAAAGGAGTATCATCGGGGCCATTGAACAGGCTGTTCTCTTTGTTATCAACAGGACGCGAAGCAGCAGAGACGGGACCACTGCCGTGTTGTGACAGATATCTGTCATGGGTAAGCTTGCCCTGAATGTCCAAGACAATCTCAATGTAATATCGAAAAGAGATCATAGCTCCTGGCACAGAAGTAATGGTGGGGAATGCACCATGTGGAACGCCTATTTTAGCATTGATCTCGGCTGTCAACGAAACAGGATCCACATATAAAGGGACCAGAATCTGAGCCAGATCTTTGCGGAAAGTGTGGCTAGAACCAGCGCCCGATAAGGACAAGCCGCCGAGACCAGTTATGGACTTGGGATAATAGTCTTCGTACTTTCGCTTCTGGCCATCGGACACGGGACCTAGAGGCAGAGCAGGATGCATGTCGACACGGGCCTGGCGGTATAGGGTGATTATAATGCCGTTGATGCTTTTAATATGTTTTGTATGGTTGATGGAGATTCTCACGGGGAAGCTATCTCCTCGCAAGCAGGCGCCTTTAAGCAGCTCAACGGTTGCAGTAATGAGCTTGTGCGGCGTGTCGCTGAGACTGCTGCTCACACGGCTGTCAAGACTGAACTCGCTGACTGAGGGTGTAGGCGGCTCAGCCTCATGGGTTGGTGTGTTTGGCGTCCTCGTCGGTAGAGATGACGGAACTTTCGGTGGCTTGATCTTTCTAGTGACAGGCTCAAGTGTGATAGTGCGTGGTTTGGGTGGTAGCAAGGGCGCAATGTCGACGCGCTCGACTAGATAGATTTTTTGGTCATGCGACATGACAGGCGCTATTGTGGTGGGGCGGGTCAAGGTGGCCGTGAGCATGTAGGAAATGGTGCCTCGTTCGAAGTCGATGCTGCTGGGGAGGTCCATATCGTCAGGGAACTGGACCTCAAAGTCGAAGCGGTATACGCCCTCGTCCAGGCGACCGTCGCCGCATAGCACCGACTCGTCCTCGAACAGCGAGGCGAAGCCATTGCCAAAGTATTCGCCCGACTTCTTGCCTCTTCCCTGTGCGCGACCAATGCGATTGGTGTTGCCGCGCAGCTGGTCGGCCGTCGCGCCGGGGGTGCGGTAGACCTGTGCGAAGCCGTGTAGACAGACCGAGACGTGGGTGACGCGAACGGGCTTGACGACCTTGACGACGACGCAGCCCTTGACACTCTCGCCAGGCGAGTACTGCTTGTGTGGATCGTGGGCCTTGATGTGGAAGTCGGCAATGCTACGGCCCTTTTGCGAGAACAATGGAGACGCGAATCGGGAGAGGATGCGGCGACCGGCCGAGGGAGCTTGCGCGGGTGCTTGCGATC